>UMDH01011562.1_pt1 | contig 10181 bp, 20 predicted proteins | sample 1964441 | NCBI WGS metagenome assembly UMDH01 (sample SAMEA4835989, study PRJEB28245) | human gut metagenome | biome: gut microbiome; material: fecal sample | place: Denmark | collected 2008 | reverse complement strand
TCGTCGGGTAGCAACGGCACGGGCAAAGGAGTAATCTATGTTTGGAGCATTATCACTTACAGCAGAGCAAATCGACCAACTTCGCAACATTGCGGCAGTCGGCGGCAAATGGCTTATGGCGGCTTTCACCGCTCTCGGCGGACTTGCGGGCATCGCGAAAATCATCACGACTTTTGTGGCAAGGAAAAAACCCGTCAAACTCAATCAATCGGACTACGAAGCAATCGCGAACGCTATCGTCGATAAGACCAACGGCAGTATCGAAATCAATATGTCGTCCGAAATCGACAAGGCAACGCGTAACAGACTTACGGAAGTAGAAAAAGTCAACGGCGAACTTGTCAAGGCTTGCAAGCAACTTGTAAAGTCGCAAAAAGCAATCGCAAACGCTGTTTCAGACTTTAAGACTATATCCACGAGTGCAAGGGACGAACTCAAAGCAAGTATGAATGACCTTGCGGACGGCGAAAACGGGCTTGTGGCGGTCGAAACACCGAAAGTCGATAAACCTATCGTCAAAATCGAAAAAGTGGCAGAAAACGAAAATGCGCCCTTGTATTAAGGGGGTGAGAGTATGAAACGAAACCCGAAAACCATAATGTCGGCTATAATGGAGTACATTGTGCTTATTGCGCCGACTGCGGGCTATGCTATTTACTCGTACACGGATACACTGCAATACACGATGAGCGCGAACTCAAAAGGTTTCTTTTGGACGCTTATCAGCCTTGCTATTCTTTGCGCTATAATCTACGGCATTTTTAAGTCAAGATACGACGAGTATCTCAAAGGCTATTACCAACACAAGGCTGACTTAAAGGTCGCGGATAATCCGTCGGAACTGTTAGTCAAGACCGTGGCAAAGGAAGAAAAGGTCGTGTCGAATATAACTTACATACCGATTATGTTCTATCTTTTAATGGCACTTGCTGTTTTGTCGGCGTTCCGCGATGCGATTGAAAAGTTGGAACTCATAATCGAAATCATTGCGGCGAGTGTCTTTGGCAAAATGTGCTTGCATTGTCTTACCGTTCATTTAAGGGAAGTCGCAACAATCAAAAAGGACGGTGAAACCGAATGAGTGGCGAGAAAAAGAGAGTAGTACTCGTTGGCAGTCGAATAACCATTAACGCGGCAATCGCGGTGTGTATCACGACGGCGTTGATTTTGTCGAGTTTCTTTATCTTTAAGGGTATTGAAACGCAAGTATCGGGAAAGGACTTTTGGATACAAAAATCGGTTATGGCGGTCGCAACATTCTTGTTGATGTTTTCCATTGCGAACGTAACCGAAAACATAATGCTCGCCAAAGACAAGGATATAAACGACCGACTTAACGCGTTAGACACGCATTATCAGACCATAATGGCGAACTATGAAACCGCCGACCTTGAAACCTACATCGAGAACCTGAACATTGCGAACAAGTACAAGAACTACATCCACAAATGGAAAAAGAAACTCCGTTTTGCAAGTAGGTTTAAGAAATGGGGAACACCGAAAAGGCTTGAACGCATAAACAAAGCATTGACCGTTACGGCAGAAGAACTTTGGGAAAGCGGACAAAAAGTCAAGTATCACAGGATAACTTTCAGTCAAATGGTAAGCGGTGCGAACGATGTTTCACCGAACGACGATGAGAGCGATTTAAGGTCGCACAAAGCCCGCTACGGCGCACAAAAATTCGGCTGGAAGATTTTATCGCTCGTTGCGTTTGGAGCGTTCTCGGGGCAATTATTGTACTCGTGGCAGGACTTCAACAAGGGTATGATTATCCCGCTTATCTTTCAGTGCATAACTATCCTGATATCTATCTACTCGGGGATATGTTTTGGTTGTGCGATGAACGAAAGAACGAAACAGACCTTAAAGCGTAAGTTAAAGATATTCTCGCAGTTTAGATACAAGATGAACAACAAGGTCAACGGCGTTGCGAACTTGGGCGTGGAAGTAATCAAAGACCTTGAAGTCGAAAGAGCGAAAGAAAAGTCTAATAACCCTATCAAGCGTACATTTGATGACACCTTTGGGAGCGGACAGCCCGTAAAAGCGGGAGCGTTCGTCGGAAAACTTATCTCGTCAACGATTGATATTGAAGCAGAAAAACTTACTAACTAAAAGACAAAACCCTCGGCATTTCGTCGGGGGCTTTGCTTTCCAAATCGGAGTGTAAAAATGATGTCAGTCGTTCGTGTTACGACTATTGTATTATAGCATACCGATTAAGGCTTGTCAATACCAAACCACACTTTTTTTGCGTTTTCAGGCAATTTATCCCGTTCGGCGGGCTTGATATTCGCAAAGTCCTTGTCGGGCGACTGCAACGCCTTTCGTATTTCTTCGATTTTCTTTTTGTCGGTTATGATAACGTTCTCGTTCATAGTTATAGATTAAAGCGACAATGTGTTGCCACATCATCGCCTAAAACAAAGGGGGAAACTTAAATGATAATTTTATTATAAGCGATTGTCCGCAAAAAGTCAAGCAAAAAATTTATAAAAAAATTGCAACAAAAGTATTGACAAACGCAGGAAAGGGGTGTATGATATACTTGTAATCGATATTTGGTGAGTGATAGCATTGAGTATCGGCAAACTGAATATCGGTTATCCATAGCCGCTTAAACAACCCCGCCTATCACTTTAAGGGAAGTTTAAGTGGTTTTTTTATTGGATAAAAGGAGATTGCTTATGGCAGAAAGAAGAATGTTTGCAAAAACAATAATAGACAGCGATGCGTTTCTTGATATGCCCTTGTCGGCACAAGCATTATATTTTCACTTATCAATGCGAGCGGACGATGACGGTTTTATCAATAACCCGAAAAAACTGCAACGACTGATTGGGTGCGCCGATGATGATATGAGATTGCTTGTCGCAAAGGCTTTCATTATTCCGTTCGAGAGCGGAGTTGTGGTAATTAAGCATTGGCGAATAAATAATTACATACGGAACGACCGCTATAAACCGACGAATTACACCGAAGAAATGGCGCAATTACAGGTCAAGGAAAACGGTGCTTATACCGAGAAGTTGCCGCTTGGTATACCAAATGGATACCAAACGGATACCCAGTATAGGTTAGGTAAGGATAGGTTAGATAAGAATAGTATAGAAGAAAAAGACATAAATGTAGAAAAAGAAAGCCCGACGGACAAGCCGTCGTCGCCCGCCCCAAAACATAAGTATGGGCAATATAAGAATGTTTTATTGACTGAAAAGGAATATAACACACTTATCGGAATGACTGACGGAAAGGAAGCAATAGACTTTTATAGCGAATATCGGGCTTATAAAGGTTATACGGCAAAGAGCGATTACTTGGCTATAAGAAAATGGGCGTTCAACGGACTTAAAGAGCAACGAGCAAAGAACGGCAAACAAACGGAAGTTGTGCCGAAAGAAGAAACGGAAGAAGAAAAGGTACAACGACAATTACGGGAATTACGCAAAGCAAGACCTGACCTTTCTAATTACAGCGACAAAGACTTATTGAGATATTTTTAAGGAGAATGAAAAATGAAAAGAGATACACAATTATACTTATTGGCATTAAAAAGATACGAACGCACGATGATGACCGACAGCGAATACATTAAAGACGATGTGTTGTATTGTGCGAACTGCAACACGCCGAAAGCAATGCCCGACCTTATCGACCAAAACGGCAATCTTGTGATGTGTGCGTGCGAGTGTCGGGACAGGCGAAACCGTGAAGACGAAGCCGAAGAACGCAAATGGAAACTGTTGCAGAAAATAGCGCAACTTAAAGAAATATCGCTTATGGACGAACGATATTCCAAAGTGAGTTTTGAAACGAGCGCAAGGGGGACGGACGAGTACGAAAAAGCCGTCGGAGTGTGTAAGGACTATTGCACGAACGCACGACAGAACTTTAAGGACGGCAAAGGCTTATTCATTTACGGCAATACGGGAATGGGCAAAACGCATATTTCGGCGTGTATGGCGAACGACCTTTTGGAGCAGGGCTATAAAATCAAATTCACGAACATAAACCGCATAATCGACCTTATCTACGAAAATGCGACCGCCGAACTGACGGAAATAAAGCGATGCGATTTCCTTTTCTTGGACGACTTCGGCAAAGATGTTGTTATGAAGAACAATCAGGACACTTGGTTGCAGTCGAAAATTTACAACATAATCAACGACCGTTACATAGGCGAAAGACCGATTATAATCACGTCTAACAGCACTTTAAGAACGCTTATGCAAAAAGGGTATGACATAGTAACAATCGACCGCATAAGGGAAATGTGCGAGCAGATTGAAGTCAAGGGGGAGAATTGGCGTTAAGCCGAGCAAAAGGAATGAATTATGGCACTTATAGAATATAGGCTTGACGGAACGGTCAACAAAGTAGAAAACGCAATAAAACGCATACAATTAGCGAACTTATCGAAAGAGCCGTTGTATGTATGTTACAGCGGCGGAAAGGACAGCAAGGTTATTCGACACCTTATGGGAATGAGTGGAGTACCGCACGAACTGCATTATAACTTAACTACGGTAGATATTCCGTCTGTTGTAAGGGAAATTATGGACGACAAAGAAGTTATTGTTGAAAAGGCAAGATATGCGGACGGAACACAAAAAACTATGTGGAACTTAATTGTTAATAAGCATATACCACCTTTAAGAATGTGCAGATATTGTTGTGCTGAACTTAAAGAACAAGGTGGGAAAGGACGGATATGTGTTACAGGTGTAAGAGCCGCCGAAAGTGCTCGTCGTGCAAAACAGGCTGGCGAAGCAAAAATATTCGGTAAAAAAGGTGTTGAAATCATACATAATATGGATAACGATGAGAACCGACGTATGATTGAACAATGTTATCGAACTCGGTCGACAATTATTAATCCTATTATTGACTGGACGGACGACGATATTTGGGAGTTTTCAAAAGCCGAAAACATTAAACAAAATCCGTTGTATATTCAATGTGGAGGGAATAAAAGGCGTTTAGGGTGTTTATTGTGTCCTATGGCAAGGCTTGAAGAAAGACTTAACGAAATGAAAGAATATCCAAAGATAGCGGAGTGTTATGTTAAGGCTTTCGATAAAATGTTGGAAAATATGCCTGAAAAAAAAGAAGTAAAGTGGAAGAACGGTCAAGAAGTTATGGACTGGTGGTTGTACGGGAACAAGGACACCGACGAAAATCAAATCAGTTTTGACGACTTATAAGCAATGCACCGTTTGGGCGGGGACGGCGTAAATAAACAACAACGTAATAAAATAACACCCTTGTCGGGAAACCGCCCTTTCTCGGCTGACAAAAAAGGACTTTACAAAATCACGGGAGTGTGATATAATGAGCAAATCAAAGGCGAACGAACTATTACAGGAACTGCATTCTAACCTTACGGCGAATTGGACGGGGAAAGCACGCTTCTCGTCGTCGGATGCAATAAAGATGTGTCGAGAGATTGTCAATGAATACGATAACGATGATTGTAATCGGAATAACACTGCTGATAGTGTTTCCGCTGATGGCGAATTATGACTGACTACGAAGATAAATGGAAAGAATACCGTAATCGGGCGATACAGGCGTTAGGAACGGCGATTGTAATCACCTTGATAGTTGTGGCGAACATCGGTCTTATAGCGTGCATAGGGCGTTTATCGGCGCAACAAACAAAGTATCTTTTGTATGCTCAATGCGGGCTTGTTGATATACTCGGAAGCGTGGGGATGATACATTGCTATCACTACTTTGATAAATGGAAGGATAAGAAGAAAAATGGGAATGATAAAAATAAATGACGGCAGGGTTATTGTGGCAATTCCGTCGATGCGGAAAATCGGAGAAAGCAAGTGGGCTGTCTATTTTATGGAAGATAACCAACTTTACACGGCGATATACTACACGGAAGAAAAGGCACGGCATAGATATGAAAAGGAACTTGAAAAATGCACTCGATGACGGGTGTGTTTTTTTGTGCGAAAAATTTTTGAAAAAACTTTGAAAAAAATATTGAAAAACTATTGACAATAGGACGGGGCGGGTGTATAATGTAAGAGTAAAGATTAAGAAAGGCGCAAGCCGAAGGAGTGTAAAATGAAAGTGAAAGAAACAAGGACAATGCAAGTAAGTTTCAAATTTGGCGGAATGGCTTATGTAAGCGTTGACATCTACGACGGCAAAAGCCTGAACGAATGCCTGAAATTGAGAAGTAACGAAATTGACGGCGTTATAATCGACGGCTTATATATCAAAATAGCATAATAAACAAACTGCCCGCCCGTGGGCATAAACGCGGGCAAAGGAGAAAGATATGAACGCGAGAGAATTAGCGGAAAAGCACGGCGTGAGCCATACATTGATATACAATATGGCGAAGAAACTCGGCAGATTACCGACGGACGAAGAAATCGAAAACCGCAACCGCAAGACGGGAAGACCGCAGAAGTACAGGAGTATCGAAGATGAAAACGGAAAATAGTTGTTATAACTGCCCGAACAGAAAGGAAGCGTGCCACGATAATTGCGAAGTCTATAAGGCGTGGAAAGCCGAGTATCAGCGCAAAGAGAAAGAAGAAACGAAGACACGCAAAGCGTATTACAATTACGTCTATTATAGGAGTAAGGACTGATGTACACGGTGTTTTGTGGGAGAGTATGTTGCAATTTTAGTAAGTTAAGCGATGCGGATTATTTTGCGAGAAAGAACGGCACAGTGGTGTTCGGCATTGCGAGAACAGAAAACGAAAAAGGAGTGAATGAAAATGGTAAAGAGTACAGAATTGACAGACGCGTTCTATGATTATTGGAGCGACGGTGGTAAGGTGGAATTCCTTGAAGCACTTGACGGGGCGATTGCCGAGATAGAAGAGTTAGGCTTTGAAACCTACGCAAAGAGAACCCTTGCAAAACTCAAAGAGATGCGAGAGTATTGCAAAGAAGAGATTAAGGAAGAAGCGGAATTTGAGGGCGTGTGTCCTTATTGCGGAGAGTATCTGGAATACGATGAAAGAAGCGGAGAATACGAGTGCCATAATTGCGGATACAATGGCGGATATGTACCCGACGACGACAGACTTGAAGATTACTGACGAACTTCCGACCGCTGACGACCTTATTGAACTTATCGAAACCTTGAAGGTAGTTAAGGCGGAGAAGATAGCAAGGCTTGAACGATATATTGAGTATCGTGAACAAAGAAACAAACACGACCGCGAAGACATAGAGCGGTTGAAACAATACTTAAAGGAGTGCAAAAAATGAAATTCAGAACGTTAAAAGAAGATGAAATCGAGTGCCGAGTGGGGCAGATAAGCGCAAAGGGCTTTACGCTCTTACTGTACAAGAACGCAAGGGTAGATATGGACTTGTTAGATGAGACGGTAGGCGCAGGAAATTGGCAACGCGACCACAAAGAACTCAAAGGCAACATCTATTGCGGAGTGTCTATTTGGGACGAGAACAAAAAGCAATGGATAACCAAATGGGACTGCGGAACGGAAAGCAACACCGAAAAAGAAAAAGGCGAAGCATCGGACAGTTTCAAGAGAGCGTGCGTCAATGTGGGCATCGGTAGAGAACTCTACACATCGCCGTTCGTATGGATAAGCGACCACGTTAAGGAACGCAACGGCAAGTATGTTCCTGACTATCGCAGTATGAAAGTGCAGGAGATAGGATATACTGACGACCGCAAGATAAACAGGCTTGTCATTATAGGCGACGGCGAAGTCATATTCGAGTACGGCAAGGAAACGCCGAAAAAGGCGGCTAAAACCGACGAAACACCGAAAGCCGATAAATGGAGCGAAGCAGAACGCAAAGTCTTTGAAATGGGCGAATTTACGGAACAAAACATCGGATATATCAAGACGGTGGAACTGAAATACGACAATCGCTATAACGGAAAAACCGTAGGAGACCTGACTTACGAAGAAATTATCGACCTTATCGGCACGACCAAAAGTCAGTGGTTGAAAGATAGATTGTGTACTTACAGAGACTTTTTAGCGCAGACGCGCATTGTGGGCGGAGAAGAAGAAACGCCGTTTTAATCTATGATAGAATTCACAAGCAAAAAACCAAAGTTATCAATAAGCCTTGACGGGGCGGTCGAAGTAACGTTCACCGCTCCAAAGGCGAAACTCGAAGCCTTAACCAACCTTGCTGATAAGGACTTTGACATCACAGTGAAACAGCACCGAGAGAAGCGAAGCCTTGACGCCAACGCCTACGCGTGGGTTTTAATCACGGCGATTGCGGACGAACTGCGGGCGAGCAAAGACGAGATTTACTTTGATATGTTGAAAAAGTACGGGCAGGGCGAACTCATAAGCGTGAAAACGGGTATCGACATCAACGGGTTTGTTAAGTATTCGGAAGTCGCAGGATATGGAAAGGTCAACGGTGTCGAGTTTACGCATTATAGGGTGTTCAAAGGCAGTAGCGAATACGACACAAAAGAGATGAGTATATTTATCGACGGGATAGTATCAGAAGCGCAGGCATTGGGCATAGACACGAGAACACCCGAAGAACTTGCAGAAATGAAATCACTATGGGAGAATGAAAGATGAACAATAAGCAACGATACGCAATTTTACAGCGGAATAAGAAAGAATGGCTCAAATACTACGACATTAAAGACGAGAGCGGTATATACATACTCACGAGATACGACGACAACGGCTTTAAGTTTGCGTATGTGGGACAGGCAAAAAAGGTGCTTACAAGGCTTGCGGAACACCCTATGGGGTATAAGCAACACATAGATTTTTCTTTGCGCAAACACGGCATCGGCGCACCGTTCGTTAAGGATGACAAATGGAAGTGCGAAAAGGTATTTTATTGTCCCGAAACAGAACTCAACGATTTGGAGCAAGAGTGGATACGCAAGTGCCACGAACTCGGTTATCAGTTGCTTAACAAAACAACGGGAAGTCAGGGACAAGGAAAGCAAGCATTGGGCGAGCAAAAGCCCGCAAAAGGCTATTACGACGGCATAAAGCAAGGGCGCAAGAAAGTAATCGACGAAATCAATAACAGGCTTACAAAGGGCGATATTCGGCTTGTAATCGAATGCCCGAATAAACGCAAGGAACAACACCTTGCTAAACTTATGGAACTTTTAGGGGAAAACGAAAATGAAGATACGGAATACAGCGGAGATTGTTAAGGAAATTTTGGAGCAGAAACCGAGAGCAAGAGATTGCGATTTTGTCCTTTATGGTTTTGTTCTGAACAAGTACGGGTACTCGGTCAATATCCCATTCAACGAGTTGGCGAATTTAGTCAAGGCGGAAGAATTACCGAGTATGGAAACCGTGGGACGAGCAAGAAGAAAGGTTATGGAACTCTATCCGTCATTGCGTGGCGATAGTTACAAGGTCAGAATTGACAACACAGCGGAGTACATAGAATTCGCACGAGATAAAAGCGTATGAAATCAATCATTCAAGGCGATAGCGAAGATAAGTGTTACATTTGCGGACGGGCGGAGTGGATAGAACGGCATCATATTTTCAACGGCACGGCAAACAGGAAGAAGTCTGAAAAATACGGACTAACCGTCCACTTGTGCCATTGGTGTCATAACGAGCCTCCGAACGGGGTACATTACAATCAGAAAGCAGATGGACGCTTGAAGCAAATCGGGCAAAAAGCGGCGATGCGAGAGTACGGCTGGACGGTGGACGAGTTTCGGGAAATATTCGGGAAAAATTATTTATAAAACTGTTGAAAAACTATTGACAAACACGGAACAGGGGTGTATAATAAAGGTAGAAATAAAGGAAAGGCGCAAGCCGAGGAGTGTAAAATGAAAAAATCAGATGAAATGATGAGAAAAGTTTTTGAAATCAAATGTTGGTGGGACGATGATTACGACGAACGCACGACTGTTTATGTTGTTGCTAACAGCGAAGAAGAAACCGACCAAAAAATGAAAGAATATGCAGACAATCTTAAAGCAGAGGGTTGCGCGGAACTTAACTGGATGCCCGAAAACCACAGAGTTGAAATGGATTGGGTTATAGTTTAAGGAGTGTAAAATGACAAGACAAGAACAAATAGAAGAAATGGCAAAAATCGTTGACGAAATGTATAACGTATATACAACGACAGAGGACGATATTGCAGATGGATTATACAACGCGGGTTATCGAAAGGTTGACGATTTGAAAGCCGAAAACAAG
>UMDH01076974.1_pt1 | contig 10267 bp, 23 predicted proteins | sample 1964441 | NCBI WGS metagenome assembly UMDH01 (sample SAMEA4835989, study PRJEB28245) | human gut metagenome | biome: gut microbiome; material: fecal sample | place: Denmark | collected 2008 | reverse complement strand
CAAGATTGTCAAAAGTTGTGGGTGCAAGACCCGCGATTATTTCGTGAAGAGAACCAAGACGGTTGTCAGCAGGCTGTTCGTGGACGAAAGTGGCCTTGTGTCACTTGCGACCGAGAGCCGGAAGAACAATGCCGACAAGTTCCGCGTGTGGGCCGAAGGACTTGTGAAAGTTCCTGTGTTGCCGCTGTTCCCTGCTGGAGGAATTGCCAAGGGTGGGCTTGACAGCAAGGCCGTGGGCGAGGATGACGTTGATGATTACCCTACTGTAGGGCAGTATTTCAAGAACTACGTTCCGCTGGACTATTTTATTCCACTCCTTTCGGACACACTGAAAGACTACCTTGAGATAAGCAAGAATGAGCCGGACTACAAAAAGAGATTGATAGAACACAGGGTATCTGTGCTTAATACATTTAACGTGACGTTAATAGCAAACATGAAGAAGGGTACGTTCCAGTGCAAATAAGAATACGTCGGCCGGTGCGGTTTTCGAGCCGCGCCCGGGCCTTGACAATCAAATGGAAAATTGATGATATTTTCCCGTTCAAATTCTTGCAAATATGATAATAAATCGCTATCTTTGCTATAGCAAATAAGATAAAAAGATAGTCAAACCAAAATCCAATTAAGCAATGAACACAACAAGTGAAACAACAAAAGTTAGAATTAACAAGAGTATGGTGATGCAAGCCGCCTGGGCAGTGCTTAAGCACAATGAGGCCAAGACTTTCTCGGAAGCGCTCAAGATGGCGTGGAGGGCATTCAAGCTGCGTGCAAAGATGGCCCTTGGAATCGTAAAGTTCTCGTACACGAAACTGAACGGCGAAGTCAGGCAGGCTGTCGGTACATTGAAGAACAATATGTACCAATACGACTTTAAGGGCATCAAGTACAAGAGGTCGCCTTATACGATATGCTATTACGACCTTGAGAAAAAGGCTTTCCGCTCATTCAACGTCGGCTCGCTCATCTAAACAATCAAATCGGTACGGACATGGCAATAAAATCTTTAGAACAAGCCGAAACCCTGAAAAAGGAGCTTGAAAGGTATCTTTCAGTCGGCGAACAGGTCAAGGAGTCAGAATGCAGGGTCGAAATAGACAGAAAGAAAGTCAAGGGCATTGACTACGCCCTTGTTGTGGTTCCGACAGGAGGTAATGCAGGGCAAGCGTTTTTCTACTCTGCGGAGTGCGTTGATTTTACGCGGGGGCATTCCTTGTCTATGTTTATGTATGTGGACGAGGAAGGTGGTTATCCACTAATAAAAGCCCGGATATTCTGACAATAAATGCAAATAAGATATGAAACTTTCCAAGCAAACAATCAATGACATCGAGACGAAAATCGAAGGACACGAAGTGTGCAGCGATTACGAGAAGGACGAGCTTGAGCTGTCACAAGATGGTTTCCTGATATTCGTGGCATACGGCGTTTATGCGAAGTTCGTCGAATGTCTCAACTATCACAATGAGGTGCCTTACAATAATGTCGAGGACTTGTCATATTGGGAATTTGACGGTGCAGAGATAGATGAAATATCGGCCTATGACGAGGACGGTGAGGAAGTCGTGATTGAAAACGCGGAAGTATTAAAGTATTGAATTATGAGATTGTTGACATACAGAAATTGCCATAGGGCAATCAAGGTCAGGAAAATAGACGAGCCTGGCAAGGAGTATTTTTTCGAGTTCAAGGGGTATGTAGAAAAATCCAGTATGTTCCATATACAATACAGCCACAAACTTACCGACGTGGCTACCGGCGAGGTGATATTGGTCGGGGATTATAACGAACAGTTGAGGGCATACGAAATATCCGAGGAAAGCGACAGGCCAAATTTGGAGTCGCTTGACGAACTTGCCTCGCGTTCGCACTGTTGGAGTTCCTTCGACCCGGAAAGCGCTGGCAGGACGGAAATCATAAGTTATGAGAAGTCATTGGCCGCAATGTTGGCAAAGGTGCCGGAAGGCCGAAAGGAAGAGTGTTTCAATTCATTCTTGGCCCATGTCAGAACGATACTGACGGTAGAGTCGAACATTGCAAGCCCGATGGTTACAGGGCCGGCTGGCTTCAATAACCGCAGGAACCAGAAAGCCCATAACGCTTATGACAATGCCCTCGAACGTTTCCGGGAATGGCAGAAGAGATATTTGAGGAGAATTGCCAAGGAGGTTGAAGCCGCAAAGCCTGTCGAGCAAAGGGAAGAGGAAGAATGGCTTAGGCTTAAGAATGACATAAGTGAGTCCGTGAAGTCCATCATCGACGTTGACAATGGCGCCCCTTATTACCGCTCGGCATTTGTCAACTCCATTTATGGGAAAGTGGCGACAATGGCGCAAAACGGTAAAAGGAATATTGTCGCCAAGGCAATGGACTATATCAGAGAATGCAATGCCAGAATGTCAAAGCCTGTGTTCACGGACAGGCATAAGTTCTGGAAACTTCTGGATGAATGTGACAAGGCCGTCGAGAGGAGGGAAGTGAAAGCCAACATGGAGAACCGCCAGGCCGAGGTTGGTGGCGTGGTCGTGGTGAAGAATTTTGCCGAGGACAGACTGCAGCTGCTTTTTGACGGGAAGCCGGAATACGGTGTCATCCAAAACTTGAAAAGCAATGGCTTCAGGTGGTCGCCGCGCTTTAAGGCATGGCAGCGGCAGCTCACGTCAAATTCATTCTATGGTGCAGCAAGAGTCCTTGGGGTCAGTGCGGACGAAATAAAGGCAATATAATATGGACAGTAAGGAATTCTTCGACCTCGTGGCTAAAATGCGGCGGAAGCAGAAAGATTATTTTGCCACTCGTTCCAAAGCCGTGTTGCAAGAAAGCAAGGCTTTGGAGAAACAGGTTGACGATGAAATAAAAAGAGTGGAGGACATACTCAAGGAACGTAGAGAGCCGAAATTGTTTTAGTGTGTCCGATTCAAATAATGAAAAAGTACGTAGGGGCCGCTTTCACATCGCTATCAAGGTTTCACCACAAATCTCACTCGTGGGGCGGTCCTACTTTTATAAAAAAGAATAAACAACAGTGGATATGGAAAAAATATCATTTAGCAGGAATGTGTACGCTGAAGCCTTCTCGATGATTGGTCGGGGCTTCACAATGGTTGCCAAAGAAACGGGTCGGTTGGTAAACAAGGCTATACATAGACAGCCATATATATTCATGGGAGTGGAAGCCTTGGCCTTGATGGTATTTGCTTTGGTTCTCATCGGTAATGCAAGGGCGGAGCGTGATTACGCAAGCAAGCGGTACGTCGGCATCCAGGCCAAGGCGGACAGTTTGCAGGTGGCAAGCGAAATGTGGCACAATGTGGCGAAAGGAGGTAAGCAATGATTAAGCAAGTTTTAGATATAATGCAAATGCAGCACCTGCAAGAGCTGGGGATGGAACTGAAAGAAACGATGCTATATTGGGTAGTTTACGAAGTTGGTCACGAAAATAACTTCGTTACCACGAAGGAGAACGCAATGGAGGTTATTGACGAAAGTTGCGGAATGCTCCCCGCCTACACCTTGCAGGACGTGCTGGATGCGCTGCCAAAGTACTACCATATTGCGCATATTGGATGGACTAAGTTATCTATTCGTATGCACACTACAAAAGAGTGGGAAATCGGATATGTTTATACGGACGAACTTAGCAAATATGCCTATGGGTGTCGTATTTTGGGCAAAGAGTTGATTGATGCTGCATACGAATTATTTTGTTGGTGTGTTGAGATGGGATTTGTAGAAACGAATAAAAACGGATGAGACATGAGAATAATAAAGAAAGGCAAACTTCCGCCGAAAGAGAAGAAAATGACGTGTCCTGAATGCGGCTGCGTGTTTATGTACGAACGGGCAGACATACATTCAGACCAGCGAGAAGGTTGTTGGGTGGTATGCCCAACGTGTAAGAAGTATATAGCTGTTGACGGGAGATGGTGACTATGAACGTAAAAAAAACTTGCAGAACTTGCGTACATCGTGAGCGTTGGGAGTGTGGTAGCAAGATAATCCAATATTGCAGGAAGTTGAAGAGCAATCGCACATTCAACGGATTGAAGAAAATAAAGTGTAACCAAGAAGCGTGTGATTTATATTTTGAATACAATGAACGAGATACTGAGGAAAAGGATTGAGAAAGCGGCAGCTGAATCACGTAGGGCGAGTGCCGAAACGCTTACAACTTTCGGGCTGCAAAGTTCTATTGATGATGTTGTTGAATTAACAGGAATGGAGCTATCGTACGATGAAGTTTCTGAAAGTGCTTTTGAGAAAGGCGCAGAATACGCCCTCTCCCACCAATGGATAATTGTCGACGAGGCGTTGCCGAAAGAGGATTCAAGCGTGTTCATGAACGTCTATGTGGAAATAGATACTGGGCATGGGATTGAGCATTGCACAATAATTGCAGCTTATGCTTTCGGAAAATTTTCCTGTGAAACAAAGCATGTGAAAGTCATTGCGTGGATGCCGATACCAAAATTTGATGATAAAAATAATAAATGAATATGGAGACTTTATATGAACTGAAGCAAGCACTTAATAAAGTAAGCGGAGTAATGTCGTCAGATTGGATTCCGATTACAGTAAATGGAAAGAAGATAAAAAGTGTAGCTCTGACAGATGATTATCGGATAGAGATTAAAACGGAGGAATGATAGTTATGAAGAAGATAATGTTCAATGATGAATTTCTGCTCACCAAAGCGGTGCTTGATGGCAGAAAGACGCAGACAAGACGGGTTGTTCCGCAGTCAGAGATGGATAAAATCAATCTATTCCAAAAGGAATATTACGGGCTTACCTTTGACAAATTAGAGGGTGTCGAGTTAATCAATCACTACTATTTTGTTGAGAAACGCGGCAGGCCACCTTATCAAATCGGCGAAGTGGTTGCCGTGGCGCAAAGCTATCGTGATTGTGGTGGTTTTTGTGAAAACGGAGTGCCGGCGTGGGAGATTATATCCCAAAAAGCAGGCAGTACAAATGCCGGATGGGGCAATAAGATGTTTGTTCGGGCAGAACTCATGCCCCACCAAATCCGCATGACCGACGTGCGTGTAGAGCGTCTCCAAGACATTTCGGACGAGGATTGCATCAAGGAGGGTGTGCATGAAGCCACAAGGGATTTCCCGTGGTATTGGATTGATAGTTCCAATGTGACGTTTAACGAGCCGAGAGCAGCCTTTGCTCACCTCATAAATAAGGTGAGCAGAAAAGGCGTATGGGAAGCAAATCCCTATGTATTCGTTTATGATTTTGAACTTATAAAATGACCGATATTGAGCGTGAGGCCCTGTGCAACGAGATTGACTTCCTACAAAAGGAGGTTGACAAGTACAGGGAGCAGAACAAGAAACTTATTAACTTGATAATTAGGTTGAAACATGACAAGAGAGCAGATTGAACAAGAAACGAGGAAGCAGAATCCATATCTTTCAGATGACAAGTCAGAGTTCGACAGGGGCAAATGTGTGGGCTTTTCATACGGCTTCACTAAAGGCGCGCTATATGTGCTTGACACATTGAGCAAGATGCAGCCAACAGACGCATGGAAGGAAATCACCGATTACAAAAAGGATGAGGACGGTCGATGGAAACCCTAACTTTTGACGTGATGCTGAAAGGGCACTTTGTCTGCACATTGCACTACAATTACAGTTCGTTATTTCCTCTTCGTGAGGACGAACTGCGTAATTACGTTATTAGTGAGTGTCCGACATTGAGGAATAGGCCATTCAACATAGTATTTTTTGAATATGGAAAAAAGAGCAGGAATACAAGAATTTAGCGAATGGTTGCCGATACCCGGCTATCCTGATTACGAGGTCAATACGCTGCGTCCGGCAATACGGAGCTTAAAGCGCTGGCGCAAGACCGAGCCGGTTAAATACTTGAAGTTGGCTGGGCGTAATAAATCTACCGTCTTGTACAACAAAGGCGGGCATTTGTCTATAACGTGGAACAAGGCTTGTTTTTGTGCGACGAATGGCATTATGCCGGAGTTGTTATCGGAATCAAAGATACACTGCGTTGTAACCGGGAACGGCATCATACCGTTTACGCATCAAGACTTTCTTGTAGAGATTCAAGCATTGCGCCATAACCGTCCAGTATATAGCCGGGAGGAAATATTACCCCTTTATCAAAAAGAGAAAGATTATGTTGACAGTGTGGTGCAATTCCTGAAAAGTGGAGATGGAGCTAAGATGGCGCAAATCCTATATTCATATAAAGACCAAGTGTGTGAATATATGGAAAGAACTCTTGCAGTGACGAATAGTGAGTTACTGGAGGAAGCCTTTGGCTCCGCTGTCGATGTCACGCTTGAAAGGATAAAGACTGAAGCGGTGATAAATCCATATTCGCACCTGAAGAAGCTGGCAAAGTGTTACATCTACCATGTCAGAAGAAAGCGTAGAAAAGAACATATAACGATTAAGCAAAGAAAGGAATGCGTATGAAAGAAAAGTCTTTGACCGTAACGGAACAATTCTTACAGGAGGCAACTCACGTTGACGCTTTGCTCATGCAGATAAAGTGCAAGTTGTTGGATGCAGCTCCCAAGATAGAGGTCGTTTATAAAGTAATTGGCACCCCACCTAAGATAGAGGAATGGAAAGTTGACAAAATTGGATTGTCATTGCCAAGCAAATATATGCCTAAATTTTGGGAAAGGCCAACAATAAACAAGCGAGCTTTGCGAAAAGACGTGTCAAGGATTATGGAGTATTGCTCATTCATCCAGTTGGTTCATGACAAGTTTGAACTGTCATATCTTATTTCGTCCAAAAGGGAAATCGGTGTGTCCCTTAGTGCCGTGCGTTACAGCGAGTTGGTAAAGGAAGACGGTGAATGTTTTTATTTGCGTGACAAAGCGGAGGAGGAATGCCAAAAGCGGCAGGAAAGGTATGATAAGTATTACAAGCCACGTGAAGGATATACGGCTTGCGCTTACTGCCATAAGCAGGTGCCCAATGACAGTATTATGTATAAAACAATAATTGGTATGGGTGTGAAGCGTGTGCTTGACAGCTTCCGTGGAAGGTGGATAAACAAGCGTGTCGTGACAAAGGAGCGTTTGCCGTTTTGCAGTGGGGAATGTGCTTATAGTGAACAATGTAGCAGGGAGGGCTAAATATGAAAGTGATATATAACAATGTAATTCCTTTCAAGGGATACAAATGTGTTAACTTGTTCGGTGTCCTGTTCGTCAGGAGAGGTCTTGGCATGAGTGATGTGGATTTGAACCATGAGGCCATCCACACGGCACAGATGAAGGAAATGCTTTTCGTGCTTTTCTATTTGTGGTACATCACGGAATGGTTTGTTCGGCTGTTCTTGAAAGGACGGGCCTACCGCAACATATCATTTGAGCGTGAAGCCTACGGCAACGAGAATAATCTGTCGTATTTGGAGAGGCGCAAAAGTTTTGGATGGACTGAATATTTACGGAACAAGAAATAGTATTATGAGGAAGAAAGTAATATACCAAAAACAAGTGAATGTATTGATGTGGAATATCTTGGGCGAATATCCGGCACAGGTGGTAACGAGGATTTTTAAGCGCAAGTTCTTATGGTTCACATTCTACAGGATAAAGCAATATATACCGAAAATAAAGAACCCATGCTTTGACGGTGAATATTCAGCTAATACAAGAGCCGGGCTTGTTGCGGAAGGAGAATACGAACTTGCCCGGACGTGGCTCATTGACAATATAAGAGGACGTTATGAATAAATCCAGAAGCAGGATTGACATAAACAGGATATGCCCTTTAACGTTTCAATATCCAAATGAAGATGAATAGGGCATTTAGGTTCGCTTGATTGTGGACTATCTTTTTATTTGCTTTGCCTATATCCGTCTGTGAAGATAGATGTAGGCTTTATGTAACTATCTGATTATCAATGAATTATTTTGCAAATTTGATAAAATTTTCTCTTGTTTTCCTTGTCTATATGATAATTTTTGACTAACTTTGAGGTATCAAAAGAGATAAAAAGATAATCACAATTAAAAGCCAATTAAGCAATGGAAACAACAGTATTTCAATCAAGAATTTACGGAGATAAGCTCACAATCAAAGGCAATGCTATCGAGGTAACCAACAAATTCGGCGATACCTACAAAGGTCGTCTGGACGAGAACGGCAAGGTCATAACGAAGTCAAGGCTCGGGCTTGGTTATCTCGTCAGGGCAATGCAAGAGTACAGGGAGGAAACAAAATAAAAATCGTCAAACCGTTAAAGAAGAACAATCATGAAATCTACAAAATACATCAACTCAAAAGGTTTTCCTAAAGGTGCATTCATTTATCATATCAAGAAGAACGGTGAGAGATACAAGAAGCCATATTTTTATCAGATTTATGGTTCAGAAAAGAGTGCCGAGGATATTATCAAGAGATTGGAATATCTTAATCCGGGGCAAAGGTTTGAAAAGGCCAACTTCGAAGAATTTTGCTATAAATAAAGTATCAGGCCATGAGGAAAGTAACGAGAACCATAGAGATAACCTACATAAAAGACCACGGAAGGTTTCACGAGCAGTTTTGCAACAACACATTGCTGTTGCGCTCTGCGAGAAGAGAAGGTGACAAGGAGGTCGTGAACAATTATGTTTACAGCGTACTCAAAAGGAACAGAGGAAGCGAATTTGACTTCAAGGAGTATTAAGTCCAATGCAAATAAGATAAACCCACCAAAAAACGATTAAGCATGAAATTCATATTTACGATACCTTTGGCAGATAGGGAAATTTTGTATTACAACGAGTTTGTCAAGAATTTAGATATGGGAATGCAGAAAAATCTTTTTGCCGTCCGAGTTCAAAGACGGCAAAAAGGTACAAGAGCAAAAAGGCATAGTCCTTCCAAAGTTTGATAATAACCATTCTTATCAACTACTTTCACCATGATTTAGCAAGACTATTGGATCAATCTTTGTCCACGAAACGGCCATTATTTCGTATGATCATAAATGTTTGAAGATTATTTTGTCTTCAGAATTTTTTGTCTATTGTTGTAAGTCGGAAAACAATAAATCATCTTTTCCACTAAAAACCAAAGACTCTTTGTTGTGAACCAATTCAACAGCTGCCATGGGATCGGTTATATCCAATGCAGCTATTTGCTGGTCATACGTAGCAATCATTTTTTCTTTCGCAACTTTTAGTGCGTCTCCGTTCAAAAAACTTTTCAACCCAGCCATAGCACTGTCAATAAAAGGTTCCCGTTCACCTCTGACATTAAATGTGGCATTATAACCGACAAAAAATAGTAATCCATGAGAATTTAAATGTGGATGAAGTTTTTGAGCGCAAGAGCATGCAATACAATAAAGTCCCTTATTGTTGAAATTATAGTTAGTCGTATGTATGGAAATAACAGCTTCTTCGTTTTCATTATAAATACCATTAGCATCACCATGTCCTGCAAAAAAACAAAGCTGGTGTTCATGCATGACACCGATAACATTCTGTTCATTTAGATTTGGAGGATAAACGGATGTGTAGTCAATGTGATTATTAGCACAAGTTTGTTTTGCCTCATCCGCACATGATTCTAAAAAGTCATGAAGTACTGTGGTCGAATCGTTGTTATATGCTATCAAAATCCTATCCATATTTACTTCTTAGAACGTGTTAACTGATAGATATAATACTCGTTGAGTTTTTGTTCGAAAGATTTTCCGACGTGTGTTTGTTGTCTCAACTCAACAAGTATATCTGCCCATGTGAATTTTTTGCCGGTAGAAGCTTCACTAAAAGCTTCCTTGTTGTTATCCTCGGGATGTCTGAGAAGCCATTGTTCAAGAACACAATCGAATTTCGTGCTCCACTGAGAACGTATTTTGTCAATGATTGTGATTACGGATTCAAAATCATCATTGCTCCTGTCCAAATAGAAAAAATTCTCTTCGTTCATCATTTCAATAATAGAATTAAGAGGTATGTCTGTCCTTAACTGATTAGCCGACATCATCACAACATAAAGTAGAGAGGTCTTTTCGCGGATTTCCTTCAATAAGTCAATACCTTTTTTGTTGTGTCCACTAAAATTCCAGTCAATGAATACAATCATTTTATTGTTCAGATTCTCTAATACGAATTTCAATCCTTCGTCTGGATTTTGGAATATATGCTTGTAATCAGCATCTTTGTAATGCTTTCTTATGTTCTGAACAAATGGCTCTGTCTCAGACATATTGTCGTCAATAATAACTATTTTAAAGTCCATAATATTTTATTTTTTAAAAGGTATTGTTATTTTTAC
>UMDH01016846.1_pt1 | contig 10435 bp, 5 predicted proteins | sample 1964441 | NCBI WGS metagenome assembly UMDH01 (sample SAMEA4835989, study PRJEB28245) | human gut metagenome | biome: gut microbiome; material: fecal sample | place: Denmark | collected 2008 | reverse complement strand
CGCGCTTTGTACGCAGAGCGCAGCTTTGCGCTTGCAAAAATACTGAAAGGCGAAGCGCAGGTGGCGGTCGTTTCCGCAGAAACGCTGGAGCAATATCTTCCGGACAGAGAGGAATTTGAAAAATCGGTGCTGACGATAAACGTCGGCGACGAAATTACGCCTCAAAAAATGGCGACGATTCTGGCGTCTGGGGGCTACGAGCGCGTGGCCGAGCTTTCCGGCCGCGGCGAATTTTCCGTTCGCGGCGACACCGTGGAAATTTATCCGCAGTCGGGTTATCCTGTCAGAATAAGCTTTTTCGATGACATAGTTGAAAACGTCAAGCGGTTCGATTTCGACACCCGCGAGCGCGTGGCCGAAGAAACCGCGGTATATCTGCCGCCCGTGGCGGACATAATTATCCGTAACCCCGAAAAAGTGGCCGAACGCCTGAAAAAGGTGAAGGCTGGCGGACACGTGGCGGAAATAATTGCGGACGCGATCCAAAAGCTGGAGCAAAATCCCGTGGACGGCAGTCTGTGCTGGCTGATACCGTTTATGCCGGACAACCTCGGCACGATTTTCGACTATCTGGATAAGGACTGGACGATCGTTTTTGACGAAGCGAAACTGGTCAGCGACAAGCTTAAACTGGTGGAGCTTGAGCATAAGGGGAGAGTGAGAAGTCTCTCCGAAGGCGAGGAAGCTTTGCCGGAGCATATAAATTCACTCATTTCTGCAGATCGCGTCGTAAGGCTGATAGGCGGCTTCAAGAGGTTGGCGTTTCAGCAGATAACGTCGCTAAATCCGCTGTTTGCTGCGCAAAGCATTTTCAAGTTCAACGCAAGGCCTACCACAAGGTATTACCTCGACTATTCGGGGCTTATAACCGACCTTAAAAATTTCAACGCGAACGGCTACACCGTCGTTCTTTGCGCGGGGAATAAGGAGCGGGCAAAGAGCCTTGCGGAAAAACTTAAGGCGGAAGACGTTATGGCCTATCCGTCCGACGAGGTGGAAAAGGGCATATACGCAACCTCGTTCGACGTTCCGAACGGCTTCATTTATCACGACCAGAAACTTGTTCTCGTGGGCGCCGACGACTTATACGGCAAACCTAAGGCGGAAGACGTGTTCAAACCGAAAAAGCACTTAATCGCGCCGAAAGCGGGGGATTATGTGGTTCATGAGGTGCACGGCATAGGTATCTGCGAAGGAACCGTCAAGCAAAAAGTGGGCGACGTGGAGAAGGATTACGTTGCCATACGCTATCGCGAAGGGGCAATGCTTTATCTGCCCGTCGATCAGATGGACAGGCTGACGAAATACTCCGGTTCGGACAATCCGCGCCTCAACAAAATAGGCGGCAAGGAGTTCGAAAAAGTCAAACAGAAGGTTCGCGCTTCCGTCAAAAAACTGGCGTTCAGCCTCAACGCGCTCTACGCCGAAAGAAGCAAAATCAAAGGGTTCGTTTACCCGCCGGACACGCCCGAGCAAAAGATTTTCGAGGACAACTTCCCGTTTACGCCGACAGCCGATCAGGAAGCCGCAATAAAGGACGTCAAGGACGATATGGAAAAAGGTAAGCTTATGGACAGGCTTATCTGCGGCGACGTCGGTTTCGGAAAAACCGAAGTGGCTTTCCGCGCCGTTTTCAAGGCGGTTATGGCAGGAAAGCAGGCGGCTATTCTGGCGCCTACCACGATTCTGGCTAAACAGCACTACAACACCCTGCTGTCGAGGATCGAGGGGTTTGACTTAAAGGTGGACCTTTTAAGCAGACTGCAAAACAAAAAGCAAGCCGATGAAATTCTGGAAAATGTCGAGCTTGGGTTGACCAACGTGCTCGTCGGCACGCACAGATTGCTGTCGAAGGACGTCAAATTCGACGATCTTGGCCTTCTGGTGCTGGACGAGGAGCAGCGTTTCGGCGTCGAGCATAAGGAAAAACTTAAACTTCTGAAAAAGGACGTCGATATAATCACCATGTCGGCAACGCCTATCCCGAGGACGCTGTCAATGAGCCTCAACGGCATAAGGGACATAAGCCTTCTTGAAACTCCGCCGACGGGCAGGCTGCCGGTGGAAACCTACGTCACCGAATACTCTGACAACCTCTTAAAAGACGCGATTTTGAGAGAAATCGGCCGTGGCGGACAGGTTTTGGTGCTGTATAACTACGTCGAAACGATAGATTCGTTTGCGTCGAAAGTGCAGAATCTTGCGGGCGGCGCGGCGAAGATAATCGTTGCGCACGGGCAGATGTCGGGACCTATGCTTGACGAAAGGATAACGCGGTTTTATCAGCGTGAAGCCGACGTTCTGGTGTCGACGACCATCATTGAAAACGGCATAGATCTTCCCGACGCAAACACCCTTTTCGTGGTGGACGCCGACAGGTTCGGTTTGGCGCAGCTATATCAGCTGAGGGGACGCGTCGGGCGAAGCGGACAGCTTGCTCACGCCTATTTCACCACGAGGGAAAACAAAGTGGTTTCCGAAGAAGCGGCAAAAAGGCTGACTTCGCTTATGGACTACAACGAGTTCGGCAGCGGCTTTAAGATAGCCTTAAGGGATCTGGAGCTTCGCGGCGCAGGAAACCTTCTGGGTGCCGAACAGCACGGGCATATTGCAGGCGTCGGCTACGAAATGTACACGCGGCTTCTGAGAGAAGCGGTGGACGAAATCCGATTCGGACGAACGGCCGAGAGCGCGGAAGTGGAAATGAAGGTGGATTGCAACGCGTACGTCGGCGACGGCTACGTTTCGGCGTCCGACAGGCTTCGTATCTACAAAAAAATCGCGGAAATCAGAAACAAGGAAGACAAGGACAGACTGCTTGCCGGCATTCGGGCGACGTACGGCGAACCGCCGAAGCCGCTGGTGAATCTGATAAACGTGGCGTACCTGAAAGCGCTCGTTTCGGGCTTTTCGGCGACGAGGGTTACCTTAAGCCGAAAGAAGGCGGAAATAGCCCTTTCCGAGGACTTTTTCAAGAACGCCGATCTCGTGGAAATCGTGGACAAAAACAAACAGACCGTTCGCCTCGTGGCCGAGCCGCCGGCACTGCTGTTTAACCTGCCGAGCGTGGACGTTGAGGACAATTTGGTGCGTCTTATCGCATTTTTCGAGCGCGGATTGGCATAGAAGAGGCAAAACTTGTCCGAAAAACAGAAAAAACCTTGCATTTTGATTGCGTATACGATTTATTTTTTGTATAATAGGTAAGTACAATTTCTTAATTAAATTTATTAGGAGAACAATTTATGAAGAAAAAGTTTGTTGCAATTTTGCTTGTGGTCCTCGTTCTGGCCACTGTGTTTGCAGGGTGCGACATCATCACTAAAAACGACGAAAGAGTTTCCAAAAAGGTTCTTGCGACCGTATCTTTCGGCGAACATACCGACACCGTAACCAGAGGCGACGTTCTGTCTTCCTTCAACAGCTACGGCTATTATTACGTTTACTACTACGGCTACACCTATGAGGAAACCTTCAAGCTCCTCACCAAGAGCCTTGCGCAAAGAAAGCTGTTGGTGCTTTACGCCAAGTACTATCTTAACGGCAAAAGCATGAGTTTCGGCAACGATATTGCCTCCGTCGAAAAACTGCTTCATCCGCAGGAAGTCGCTCACGCAGTCGACGCAACCAACGATTCGTTTGAAAAATCCATAAAGTCCATCATCGAAGATCTCGAGAAGGAAGCCAAGGCAAATCAGGGCAGCACCACCACCGATAGCGGTAACGTCAAGGTTATAAGCACCGCCGATTCCACCGAGTACAAAGTGGGCGACGTCATCGACATCAACGATTTCCAAATCGAAATCACCAACGACAAAGGCGAAACCGAAACCAAGGAAATCACTTCCGACATGGTCAAGGAAATTCCGTCCACCGCCACCACCGGCAAAAAGAAGCTTGTCGTTACCTACGAAGGCAAAGACTACAGCATCGAACTGACCGTGAAGAGCCTTGACGCAAGGTCTCAACGTCCGACGGAAGGCGAAGCGGACTGGACCTACGACGAAACCTTGGGCGACGGCGCAGTCACCATTCCTCTCAAATGGACCGATAAGGATTTCGTTTCCGAACACAAGGACAGCGAATATTTCGAAAAGGCCGTTGCAAAACTGAAAAAGAACCTCGAAACCAACTATTCGGACTACGAAAAATTCTACGAGGAACAGCTTGAAAGCATGCTGCTTTCTCACTTCCAACGCCAGCTCCTCGCCGACAACTTCACTTCCGAACAGATTGCCGCCGAGCTTTCCAAGAAAGCCGCTTTGGAAGTTGCAACCGACAGAGAAACCTACGAAAAGCTCGCTTCGCAATACGCCACCGATCTCGGCAGCGACGTGACCGGCATTGCCGTTCATCCTACCGAAGGCTACGGCTACGTTTACAACATTTTGCTTAAGTTCAGCGACAAGCAGAGCGCGGAACTCAAAAAATACGCCAGCGGCGGAGCTTACTTCTCCAGCGAAGAAGTTTACAAACAAGTCAGAGAAATGCTGACAAACGAAATCACCGTCAACGTCAGCAACCTCAAATACACCAAAGAACTCGACTGCGACAAACACACCTGCGACAACGAAGGCTGTATCGGCGATTGCGATAAGCACGCAGAGTGCACCGACGTAAACTGCCCTGACAGAGCGTACGTTGCCACCGACGTTCCCGTTCAGACCGTGCTTTCCTGGATCAGATCCGACCTCGAAGCCGCGGCAAGCATCGAAAACGCCTACGAGCGTCAGATGGCTACCTTGGAAGTTGCAACCGAATGGCTTTACAGAGTTAACGACGATCCGGGTATGTTTGCAACCGACACCTACAACGGCGTAACCGGCAAAGGCAACGGCTACCTCATCACTCCGGAAGGAGAAAAGAGCACCTACGTTGACGAATTCACCGCTTTAGGCAGAGCCCTCGTCAAAAAAGGCCTCGGTAGCTTCGACACCGGCAGCACCGAAAACGCTTCCGATTTCGGTTTCAGCACCACTCCGTCCGAAAACATCTGGTACTGCATCACCGATTACGGCATTCACATTATGATCGTAAGCTTCATTCCTCACGATTTCGCGGCATTCGGCCTTGACGGCGAAAAGATTTTCGCCACCGAAGAAGAGTTCAAAGCCGGCGAAACTCCGATGGACTACATCGTCAAGTTCGGCACCTTGAACATGGCTGATAACTACGGAACCTTCTCCGTCGACGCGGACGGCGAAGTCAGCTACACCGGCCTCACCAAGGAAAGCTTCTACAAAGACGGCAAACTCCTTGCTTCCAAAGTCAACAAATCTCAGACCTACGGCGAAAAACTTGCCGAGACCAACAAGTCCAACCTGACATCCGATCTCTACAGCCGCATTTCCGCCAACGTCTTTGATGAAAACGCCGACAGCATCAAGTTCGACGACAAAAAACTCAAAAAACTTGCAAAAGAGAACGAAAAATAAACAGCAACAAAAAAGCGGTTCGCAAAAGCGAGCCGCTTTTATGTTTCGTAAATTTCCAACCAAAAACCGCCCCATTCGGAGCGGTTTATATATTAAAAAGTTTCTATTCCCAACAAAAAATCCACGCTGACGTCAAAATACTTTGCCACAGAAACAAGCGCGTCCAGACTCGGTTCGCGTTTGCCGCTTTCCCAAAAACTGACGGTTTGGTTTGAAAACCCCAGTTTTTTGCCGAGTTGGTCTTGCGAAAGATTGGCTTCTTTTCTCAATTCTTTCAATATAATACCAAATTTGTTATCTCTCATAATTAACAATATAATAAAACAATTTTCCTACATTATGTTGACTTCCTACGAAATGTAGGATAAAATTAAAATGATATTACATACACGCAAAAGTTATTTTTCTCGGAACACAAAAATATAATCACGTGGGCCGGAATTCTAGAGAGAAGGAAAGTCTTTGAAAGGAGTAAAATTTATGCTAAAAAACATATATTAGGCAAAACCGCTCTTTTAAAAGCGGTTTTTTCGTATCAAATTTGGATATCAACTTAAAAAAATTCAATATCATTCAAAAAATAAGCAGGAAAACAGCTTTTTATTTCGTATTTAATAATGACTGCAACGAGCAAAATTTGCGAGTTCAGAGGTCGTTATATTTACGTTAAAGCAAAGGAGAAATTATGGCAAAAAAAATTTTTGACTTAGAAAAAGAAATCACAAAATCAGTATATGATGCACAAGACGATGAGCAGAAATATGCAGATAAGTTATTTAAAAGCATGTTTGACGAAGCGGGCAGAATTAGGGGATCAATTCCGTATCCAGATGTTGGACCTTATGCCGTCGCGGAGGGTTTGTCAGACCCCGAAGAAAGAAAAAACCTTATTGAAAAGAAGAAAGCAAATCTTCCTTATTGGAAAAAACTTGAGGACCTCCAACAATATTTTGATGTAAAGCAACTGTATTGTGGTCACGTGCGCGAATTTAACAATAATTATTACATAATGGATAACGGTTGCGACACAAAAGTTTTTGACAAAGAGAGCACTTTTTTAATCAATATTGATGATGCAAAATATAAAGATAGTGTAAACATGTGGAGATTTCCGAAAAGAGACGGAAGCATTATTTTTTCAAGGAATGTGTGGCTGTGGAGAAAAAGAGTACAGGAGGTGCAGATTGTTTTTGACAAAGATAACAAATATTTTTCAAAGATAAGCGATAGATATCTTATATATAGTCTGATAAAAAACAAAGATAAACCTGGAATCCAAAGTATAATTCAGACCATACAACAAAATCAAAACATGCTTAGATCTTTGGATGAAAATCGGTCGATTATCGTGCAAGGGTGTGCCGGATCCGGAAAAACGACAGTGCTTTTGCATCGATTGAGATACTTTTTATATAATGATTATGCTAACGACGACAATTACGTACTGCTTACTCCCGGCAAAAATTTTAAAGAATTTATTTCCGAGGCAACGAAGGATTTTTACATAAAACCTGAAAACATTTTGTCTTATCAAGAATATTACAGGCTTTATTCTGACGAAAAATCAAAAGTCGGCAACGTAGAACTTGATGAGCGAGTGTTTCCGCAGCAATTTTTGGAAGCGGTGTACTCTAAAAAAATAGTCCAGAATGTTTATCCTGAGATTTTTAACGTTTTGGAACAGCAAACAGAAAAACTCCTTGAGTTAAGCAAAGAAAAAATAGAATTGTTTAAAAACGATGTAAAGGAAGAATTGGCGACACAAATAGAGCAAAAGAAAAAGGCTTTAATAACAATCGTTGAATCTTTGATAGAGCCAATAAAGGACGATATAGTAGCCAAAATCGACAATAAATATGAGAATATTTTTGTTGTGGCAGAAGAGGTTGTTGAAAATTACCAACGCAAAAAAGCAATAATGTTGAAAGCTCGAGCCAGAGTCGACGAAAAAGAGCTTTCGGTGAGTGAAGAGCTTGACCTTTATGACGAACGTATAGTGGAACTAAATAAAGAAATAACGAAAACAAAAGGATTGCTTTTGGCGAATCCTGCCAATGCAGCATATTATAGAGCGAAGGAAGAGGAATTGCTTGAAAAGAAAGCGCAATTGACTGAAGAGTTAAAAGAGAACTATTTACGAACAAGAAACAAAGAAACAGAAAAGTACATTAATCTTTACGGCAATCTTTCGGAATGGGAGCTCGATATTTTGATAGATAAGCTGAATATAATAGTCTGTGACGGTGACGAAGGACACAGATCCGAAAAATTTCAGATTGAAACATGGCAACACTGGTTATCTAGTGACATTAATTTAATGTTTGGTCACCCATACTTAAAAAAAATCAGACAAGAAGTATGTGGACTTCAAGATGCGTTAAAAGAGCTGAAACGCATCAGAAACAATAATATTGAGTTACTTGTTTCTGCGGGAGATCTTTTTTATAAATTATTGACAGCAGGAGATAATTTGCTTTCATATTATGCGAAAGGCTTTTCGCCATATTTTGAGTCTATATATAAAAAACGTTATTGCACGGAAGAGGAAAAGGAAAAAATAAAAAAAGAGCTAACGGTTTTCTATGCAAAGGACAAAAATGACGCATATTTAAATTTATATAGATGGATGTTTCAAAAATGTAGAAATGAGATATTTAGAGAGTTTGGAATCAAATTAAATGACAATTATAAGCACTATTGGTTTTTAAAAGCATACTGCAAGTATTTGACAAACAATAATTCGAAACAAACCGCCAAAAAATATGTTTTTATCGATGAGGCGCAGGATTTAAGTCTTGCCGAATTGGAATTGATTCAGAAAATAAATACGGCACAACAAAAACCAAAAATAAATTTGTTTGGCGATATCGATCAAAATATAACGGCGCAAGGCATAAAAAAATGGGCAGACGTAGGAATAACGCGTGATATTTATTCCTTGAATGAAAATTTCAGAAACACCAATCAGATCGTGGAGTACTGCAACAAAAAATTGGATATGCGGATGCAACCGGTCGGCGTTGATATGGATGAGGTAAGTGAATATAAAGATATTTCCGCCGCAATAGATTATGCGGAAAATATTAAAAACGACGCGGTATTTATTGTAAAAGACGAGTATGCCGAAGCTGATTTAGAAAACCTTCTTAAAGGAAAAGGAATAGAAAATTATCACATTTACACGGTGAAAACCGTTAAAGGCCTGGAGTTTAAAGAAACGTTCGTTTTTGACGACGGCATGCAAAGAAACGAGAAATACATAGCGTACACAAGAGCATTGGCAAAGTTGAACGTAATCAAAGCTCTGCCGAAAACAGCTGACAGAGAGAAAATTACAATTGTGCAAGGAACCGATGAAATGTAAAAGAAAAACCGTCCCTTTTTGGGACGGTTTTTTGATGCGGTTTTATAAGGCGGTTATTTCAGCTTTGCCTCCAAGCGGTAGATGGGGAGGCCTTTTTGGGCGAACATTTTTTCGTATTCGGTTTGGACGTTGCCCGAAAAATCGGAATTGTGAAGATCTCTTATGACGCTCGTAACCTCGAAGCCGTTTTCGGAAAAGCTTTTTAGGGAATAGTCAAAAAATTCCTCGTTGTCGGTTTTTTGGCAGACGACGCCGCAAGGCGTGAGAATCTTTTTGTAGATGTTCAAAAAGTTTTTGTAGGTAAGGCGGCGGTTTTCGTAGGAGCCTGCGGGGAACGGACAGCTGAAATTCAGGTAAATTTTTTGGACGGAGAAGTCCGGAATATACTTAAGAAGGTATTCCGCGCCGCAGTTGAGAAAGCGTAAATTCGGAATGTTTTCGGCCTCGGCCGCTTCGCACGCGGCGATTATGACGTTGCTGATTTTTTCGACGGCCAAAAAGTTTACGTCGGGGTTTTTCTTTGCGGTTTCGATGATGAAACCGCCTTTTCCGGCGCCGATTTCCAGCTCGACGGGGTTGTCGTTTCCGAAAACGTCAAAAAAAGACAGCGGCGTGCGGGTTTGGTTTGCGACGCGCGCGTCTTTTTCGGACGTGTCGATGTCAAGAAGGTAAACGTTTTGCCGTTCGAGGCGTTTTTCGAGGTTGTGTTTTTTTCTCATTCGCATGGGCGGGTACTCCTTACCGATTTATTATATAGCATTTTCCGCTTCAAATCAAATTGCTTTCGGTATAAACGGGCGAATTCGTGTCAAAAATAGCTTCAAAGGAGAAAAACATGAAAAAAATCGTTTACATATCGCTCGTTTTGCTGGTTCTGTCGGTGTGCTTAATGACGTCCGCGGCTTGCGGAAACAAAATCGAAACCAAGGACTGCGTGCGCATTCACGTTCGGGCGAACAGCAACTCCGACGCAGACCAAAGCGTCAAAATGAAGGTGGTGGAAAAAGTGGTGGAATATCTCACCCCACGCCTTGCCGCTTGCAGAACGCCGTCGGAGGCGAAAAAGGAAATTAACGCGGCCATTTCCGAAATAGAGAAGGTGGCAAACGGCGTTCTGGCCGCAAACGGCAAAAAATACACGGCGAAAGCGACGCTAAAAAGAGAGAAGTTTCCGACCAGAAACTACGACGGCATAAACTTTTCGGGCGGCGTTTACGACGCGCTCATAGTGGAGCTTGGCACGGGAAGCGGCGACAACTGGTGGTGCGTGGCTTTTCCGCCGCTGTGTTTCGTGCCGGAAGAAAATAGCGAAAACTTCAGATACCGTTCGCTCATCGTCGAGCTTATACGGAAATTCAAGGAGGAACAATGAAAAAATTCAAACTGACAGTGGCCGTCTTTATGACGGCGCTGACGATTATCACAGCGGGAATTTGCGCGTCTAACCTGACTGCCGAAGCTGCCGAAACCGTAGTTTTGAAAAGCGGAAGCACCGGCGCGCAGGTCCGCACGCTTCAGACGAAACTTAAAAACTGGGGCTATTATCGCGGCACAATCGACGGCATTTACGGTTCGGAAACCAAGGCTGCGGTCATCAAATTTCAAAAAAAGAACGGCCTTACGGCAGACGGTATAG
>UMDH01018054.1_pt1 | contig 10522 bp, 10 predicted proteins | sample 1964441 | NCBI WGS metagenome assembly UMDH01 (sample SAMEA4835989, study PRJEB28245) | human gut metagenome | biome: gut microbiome; material: fecal sample | place: Denmark | collected 2008 | reverse complement strand
ATGATGTGGTGGCTTCAGTGGCAGAAGACAGCGTTGATATTGTAATTAACCAGCAGACATTAGAAAACAGCCAGAAAGCTCAGATTGAAGATATAGCAAAGAGAAAGACAGGGGTTACATCGGATAAAATTACCATTAACGTTATTAAGTAACTTATCATTGCATTTATTTATATTTTTTATTATAATAGATTAAAGATTACGTTAATAACAGTCAGGAGGGCATTATGACAAAAGAGTTTGAAGATAGAGGTAATACTTATACAATTCACGAAAGCAAGGATATTGGCGAAGTAAGAGTTGCAGATGAGGTTGTTGCTATTATTGCAGGTCTTGCTGCTACAGAGGTGGAAGGCGTTGAGAGTATGGCTGGCAACATCACTAATGAACTTGTAAGCAAGCTTGGAATGAAGAATTTATCTAAGGGTGTTAAGGTTCACGTTGGTGAGAATGATGTGACAGTTAATCTTGCACTTAATATTAAATATGGCTGTGAGATACCTAAGGTATCAGCCGCAGTACAGGACAGAGTTAAGACAGCAATCGAGACAATGACAGGTCTTGAAGTATCAGAAGTTAACATTAAGATTGCTGGCGTTAATATTGACAACTAAGTACAGTAAGCATTGGGGCTGTCCTTAATGGACAGTCCTGTTTGAGTAATTAATTGATGAGAGGATTCCTATGACAAGATCAGAAATGAGAGAACACGTTTTTAAGCTTATATTCCGTGTTCCTTTCCACGATAAGAATGAATTAAGAGAACAGATTGACTACTATTTTGATGATTTGACAGATGTCAATGAGAAAGATTACGAATATATTAAGAATAAGGCACTTCTTGTATGTGAATTAAGCGATGAGCTTGACGAGAAGATTAATTCGGTATCAGAAGGCTGGCCAGTTGACCGTATTGGTAAGGCAGAGCTTGCTATTATGCGGCTTGCAGTCTATGAGATGCTTTATGATGATGATATTCCTGTTAATGTAGCTATTAATGAGGCTGTAGAGTTAGCTAAAAGTTATGGCTCTGATGATAATGCAGCATCATTTGTCAATGGTGTTCTTGCAAAGCTTGTATAATAACCTTTTGCTGAATTAAAGAGCATAATAAAGAGATTAAGAAAGAGGAACGATGGCTGGAGTATATACTGTAACACAGATTAATTCCTATATTAAGAATATGTTTAGACAGGATTTTGTACTTAATCGTATTCAGATAAAAGGGGAAATATCTAATTGCAAGTATCATACATCCGGTCATATTTATTTTACTTTAAAAGATTCGGGTGGAACGATTGCAGTTGTTATGTTTGCCTCTTATGCATCAAAGCTTGATATAAAGCTTGAAAATGGAATGTCTGTTGTAGTAGATGGCAGAATTGATATATATGAACGTGATGGCAGGTATCAGTTGTATGCCGTTAATATTACCGAAAGTGGTATGGGGGATTTATATAAGAAGTTTGAACAATTAAAACAGCAGTATGATGATATGGGATATTTTGATTCATCATATAAGCGCCCGATACCACGTTTTGCAAGAAAGATAGGAATTGTAACAGCTTCAACAGGAGCTGCTATACACGATATAATGAATATATCACACAGGCGCAATCCGTATGTAAGTCTGTATCTGTATCCTGCATTAGTTCAGGGCGAATATGCCAAGTACAGTATTGCCAAGGGAATAGCTGTGCTTGATAAGTTCGGGGTGGATTGCATTATTGTTGGACGTGGAGGAGGTTCACTTGAAGACTTGTGGGCATTTAATGAACCAGAGGTTATAGAGGCAGTATTTAGCTGTAATACACCGGTTATATCAGCGGTTGGGCACGAAACAGATTTTACAATCACAGACTTTGTGGCAGATTTAAGAGTTCCAACACCATCTGCCGCTGCAGAGTGTGCAGTATTTGATACGGTACAGGTTGATGATTATATGCAGGCATACAAGAGACGTTTAAGAAATGCTCTGGATAATGTATTTGCCAGGTATAAGAACAGGGCAGAGAAGGACAAGCTTTCTTTGCAGATATACAATCCTATTAACCAGATATATGAAAGAAGACAACGTCTTATTCATATAGAGGATATATTAAATAACCAGATGACACAAGCAGTGGAACGCTACAGGCAGAAGCTGTCATTAGCTGCGTACAGACTTGATAATGTAAGTCCTTTAAAGAAGTTTGACAAGGGCTACAGCTATGTAGAGAATAATAAACAGAGAGTACAGTCGGTTAACGATGTATCAGTAGATGATTTGTTAACGCTTTATTTAAAAGATGGTACTGTGACAGCTAAGGTCATAAATATTGATAATGTTTAATGAGGTATAATTAATGGCAAAGGCTTCTAATCTTGAAGATACATTTAATAAGCTTGAGGCAGTTCTTAATGAAATGGAACAGGGCGAGCTTACATTAGATGAGTCTTTTAAAAAATATAAAGAAGGTATGGAATTACTCAATAAATGTAATACTATGCTTGATAAGGTTGAAAAACAGATTGTTATAATTGATGATAATGGGGTGGTGGATAATAATGAATAATTTCAAAGAACAGTTAAGCAAAGAGACCTCCTGTATAGATAATATAATAGAAAAGTACCTGCCAGAAGCTAAGGGACACGCAGAATATATTAAATCTGCGATGGATTACAGCGTGGAAGCTGGCGGCAAGAGAATAAGACCAATGATTATGCTTGAAACTTACAAGTTGTGTAATGGTACTAACGAGGAAGAATTGTATCCATTTATGGCGGCTCTTGAGATGATACACACTTATTCTTTGGTGCATGATGATCTTCCTGCTATGGATAATGATGACTATAGAAGAGGAAAGCTTACAACACATAAGAAATTTGGTGAAGATTTTGGAATATTAGCGGGTGACGGACTTTTGAATCTTGCGTATGAAACAATGCTTTCAGCTATACATAAAGCAGCAAAGACAGGTGATGCACAGGCTGTATTAAGATATTCTGCTGCCGCAGATGTGATAGCTAATAAGGCTGGTGTTGATGGTATGGTCGGAGGACAATCGCTTGATGTAATGCTTACAGATAAGCCGATGAATGAAGAACAGCTTGATTACATTTTCAGATTAAAGACGGGTGCTCTTATAGAAGCAGCATTTATGGCTGGTGGAATTATTGCAGGTTGTGATGAAAATGTCACTAAGCTTCTTGAGGAAACAGGTTATAATATAGGCTTCGCATTTCAGATTAAGGACGATATTCTTGATGTTACAAGCACACAGGAAGTACTTGGAAAGCCTGTGTTAAGTGATGAGAGAAATAATAAAACAACATATGTTACACTTTATGGAATGGAAAAAGCAGAAAAAGATACTGCTGATATGTCCGTAAAAGCATTGGAAACACTCAAAACTATTGGACATAACGAGTATCTGGAGGATTTAATCACAATGCTTATACATAGGGATAGGTAATCGTGTGAAAGAGGTTAATTATGATACTTGAGAAAATCAATAAACCTAACGATATTAAGAAATTATCGCCAATAGAATACAACCAGCTTGCTGATGAGATACGCCAGTTTCTTATTGATAAGATAAGTGTCACAGGCGGACATCTGGCTTCTAATCTTGGCGTTGTGGAGCTTACTATGGCACTTCATATTGTATTTAATCTTCCAAAGGACAAGCTTATATGGGACGTAGGACATCAGTCATATACGCATAAGATACTTACAGGAAGGAAAAATCAATTTGATGAATTAAGAAAATTCGGCGGTATGAGCGGCTTTCCTAAGAGAAATGAAAGTGATTACGATGCTTTTGATACAGGCCACAGCTCGACATCAATATCAGCAGGACTTGGAATTGCTATGGCAAGAGATGTACAGCACGAAGATTACAGTGTAGTTTCTGTTATAGGTGATGGTGCACTTACAGGTGGTATGGCATATGAAGCTTTAAATAATGCTTCAGGTATTAAGGGTAATTTTGTGATTATACTTAATGATAATACAATGTCAATTTCTAAAAATGTCGGCGGCGTATCCAATATGCTTAGTGAAATACGTTCGTCAGACTCTTACTATGATTTAAAAGAGAATATAGGCAATGTATTATATAAGCTTCCTAAAGGGGACAAGGTTGTAAAGCTTATCCAGAAGACAAAGTCGAATCTAAAGCAGGTGATTCTTCACGATTCGATGTTTGAAAGTATGGGTATATATTACCTTGGACCAGTTGACGGACACGATATGGATAAGCTTATCAAGATACTTACAGTTGCAAAAAGAATAAATGGACCTGTGCTTGTCCACGTTGTTACGCAGAAAGGACGTGGTTACAAGCCGGCAGAGCGCAATCCAAGCAAGTTTCATGGTATTGGACCATTTGATGTGGCGACAGGTATGGAGATTAATAAATCTGACCGGCCAACATATTCGCAGGTGTTCTCTAATTCTATATGTGAAATAGCCAAGAAAGACAGGTCTGTATGTGCTATTACAGCGGCTATGCCAGACGGAGTTGGGCTTGCTAAGTTCTCAAAGTGGTTTCCGGATAGATTTTTTGATGTCGGAATTGCTGAGGCTCACGCTGTAACATTTGCGGCAGGATTGTCAGCAGGCGGATTAAAACCAGTGTTTGCGGTATATTCTTCATTTTTACAGAGAGCTTATGACCAGATATTACATGATGTGTGTATACAACAGCTTCACGTTGTGTTTGCAATAGACAGGGCAGGACTTGTTGGAAGTGATGGAGAGACACATCAGGGGATATTTGATATATCATTCCTGTCATCAATACCTAATATGACTATTATGGCACCAAAGAATGATTATGAATTAAAGTCATCACTTGAGTTCGCTCTGGAAGAATTTAATGGGCCGATAGCTATAAGATATCCAAGAGGCGAGGCAGTTGTCAGATTTCGCGAATTTAATGCACCGGTTGAATACGGCAAGGCTGAGCTTATGTATGAAGAAAGTGATATAGCAATTCTTGCACTTGGAAGTATGGTTGATACAGCATTTAATGTAAGGGAAAGACTTAAAGAGCAGGGCTATAACGTGACACTTGTAAATGCACGTTTTGTAAAGCCTATAGACAGTGCAATGATTGATAAAATAAGCACAACACATAAGCTTATAGTAACACTTGAAGAGAATGTATCATCGGGCGGATTTGGGCGTGCAGTCTGTCAATATATCAATGATAAAGAACTTCATAACTATGTGCTTGACATATCACTTCCTGATGATTATATAGAACACGGAAGTGTTGATATATTACGGCGTGAGACAGGAATAGATGAAGATACAATTGTTAAACGTATAACAGCAGTTTATAATAATATTGGAGATAATAATAATGAGCAGTAAAGAAAGATTAGATGTTCTGTTAGTGAACAGGGGGCTTGCTGATTCCAGGGAAAAGGCAAAGGCTATAATTATGTCTGGAAATGTATATGTTGACGGACAGAAGGAAGATAAAGCTGGGTCATCATTTAATGAGACTGTTAATATTGAGGTAAGAGGCAATACACTTAAGTATGTAAGCCGTGGCGGGTTAAAGCTTGAAAAAGCTATGGAGAATTTTGATGTAACGATTGAAGGGAAAATATGTATGGATGTTGGTTCATCAACAGGTGGTTTTACAGATTGTATGCTTCAGAATGGTGCTGTTAAAGTATATTCTGTTGATGTAGGGCACGGACAGCTTGCTTGGAAGCTTCGTAATGATGAGCGTGTTGTATGTATGGAAAAGACTAATATACGATATGTAACACCGGAAGATATTGCGGATAAGATAGATTTTTCAAGCATTGACGTATCATTTATATCGCTTACAAAGGTGCTGCTTCCAGTGAAAAATCTTCTTACAGATGACGGGCAGATAGTATGTCTTATAAAGCCACAGTTTGAAGCTGGAAGAGAAAAGGTTGGTAAACACGGTGTTGTAAGGGATAAGGCGGTACACATCGAAGTTATAGAAATGGTTATTAATTATGCAATTTCAATTGGATTTGAGATACTTAACCTTGAATTCTCGCCAGTTAAGGGTCCGGAAGGAAATATCGAATATCTTCTTCATTTACAGAAACATATAGAAGGAACCTATGATAATATTCCTTTCACAATACAAAATATAGTAGACAAAGCCCACGAAACATTGTAATATATTCATATAGATATTAATATTAATTTAAAGTATAGAGGCGTTAATGAAATCTTTTTACATAGTCACGAATACAACTAAAGATCCAGACCTTGTATATACAAACAGTATTCTGGATTATCTTAATAAGCACAATGTAAGCTGTATATATAATCCTGACTCGGCAGATGTAGAACATACTGATTATTGTTATACGAATGCTGATGTTGTGCCAGATGATACAGAATGCATAATTGTTCTTGGTGGGGATGGTACGCTTATACAGGCGGCAAGAGACCTTAATTCTAAGAATATACCTCTTCTTGGTGTTAACATAGGAACGCTGGGGTATCTTACTGATACAGATATGAACACAGTGTATGATACCCTTGAAAGCCTTATTAATGACTGTTATGAGATAGATACAAGGATGATGCTTGATGGAAAGATATACCGTGATGACGAGCTTATATATGAAGATGTAGCACTTAATGATGTAGTTCTTAGCAGAAGGGGAATATTAAGGGTTATAGATTTTGATATATATGTCAATGGAGAATATCTTAATTCGTTCGCGGCAGACGGAGTTATAGTATCTACGCCGACAGGTTCTACAGCTTATTCTTTATCGGCAGGCGGACCAATTGTCCAGCCGAATGCACATCTTATAATGATTACACCAATATGTGCACATACACTTACTCAGAGAAGCATAATATTTGAACAGAATGATGAGATTGTAATACAGATGAATGATAATAAGAAATTATCAGAAGAAAGAGTAGCTACATATGATGGAGAAAGCTATTGTAATGTCATAACAGGGGACAGAGTTGTTATTACCCGTTCTGATAAGACAGCACGGCTTATAAAGACAAGCAGAATTTCTTTCCTTGAAAGGATAAGGAATAAAATGTAGCCGGAATAGGAGAAGAAAAGTGAAATCAGACAGACATAAAAAAATATTAGAACTTATAGCTGATAATAATATAGGAACTCAGGAAGAGCTTGCTGATGCACTTAATAAAGCAGGATATAATGTAACTCAGGCGACTGTTTCAAGGGATATAAGAGCACTTAATCTTACCAAGGTCACAATTGACGGGGTTAATCAGAAGTATACAACTCTTTCACATAGCAGTCCTGTACCTAATGACAAATATATAAGAGTGCTAAAGGAAGGCTATCTTTCTATGGATATGGCACAGAATATTCTTGTTATAAGGACTGTTCCGGGTATGGCAATGGCGGTGTGTGCGGCACTGGATGCACTTAAGCTTGATGAGATAGTTGGTTCTATTGCAGGTGATGACACTATTATGTGTGCTGTAAGGACTGTTAAGGATACTGTAAATGTTTCTAATAAACTTAAGAAACTTATAAAGGCATAGTATTATAAAGATATAGTATCAGAGGAGGAATATGTTATCTAATTTACATGTTAAGAATCTTGCACTTATAGAAGAAGAAAATATTGATTTTGAAGAGGGGCTTAATATTCTGTCAGGAGAGACAGGTGCAGGTAAGTCTATTATATTGGGTTCTATTAATGCGGCACTAGGTGCCAAGACATCGCCTGATTTTATAAGAACAGGTGCAGAATATGGACTTTCAGAACTGCTTTTTAATATTGAAGATGATAATGTAATTGAACGCATAAAAGAGCTTGGAGTTATAGATATTGAGAATGGTGAACTGCTTATTTCAAGAAAGATAACACCAACACGTTCGCAGATAAAGGTTAATGGACAGAATTTTACGGCGGCACAGACACAGAAGCTTGCACGCTATCTTATAGATGTTCATGGACAGCACGATAACCAGATACTTATGGATGATGCTAATCATCTGACGGTTGTAGATACATTCTGTGCTGATGAAATAGCTGAATTAAGAGAGGCTATGGAAGAGGCATATAAAGATATGGTTAAAGCAAAGAAAGCGTTAGAACTTATTGATAAGGATAAAGATGAACTTCAAAAAGAGATAGCATTTCTTGAGTATGAAGCTAATGAGATACAGACGGCCGATATACAGCCAGATGAAGATGAGGAGCTTGAAGCAAGATATCATAAGCTTAATAATTACCAGAAGATTACTAATGAGCTTTCGTATGCAGATATGCTTTTGAATTCAGGTAATGATAATATAAGTGATATGATAGGAACTGCATTAAAGTCACTTATAACAGCAAGTGAATATGATGATGTATTGAAAGAGTGCTGTGATACTTTGTCTGATGCTGAAGGACTTATTCGTGATGCCGGACACAGTATCAGTTCATATATAGAGAACTCTGAATATGATCCAAGAGAGTTTAGCGAACTACAGGAAAGACTTGATCTTATTAATAATCTTAAGAACAAATATGGAAGTTCAATAGAGGCTATTAATGATACCTTAAAGGCTGTTAATGCGAAGCTTGCAGATTATTACAATTTTGATGAGCTTATAAGCAGAAGGGAAAAAGAGTATGAAGAAGCATGCTGTAAGGCGTTGGATATAGCCCAAAAGCTAAGTTCCATAAGACAGCAGGCAGCAGTAAAGCTTGCAGAGCAATTCATAGCTTCTTTAAAGAATCTTAACTTTTTAGATGTAAAGTTCAGAATAGATTTTGCTAAAGAACCATCTTTATCTTCAAAGGGCTGTGATAATGTAAGATTTATGATATCAACGAACCCTGGTGAGAATTTAAAGCCATTATCAAAGATTGCTTCGGGTGGTGAACTTTCAAGAATTATGCTTGCCATAAAGACAGTTATGTCAGAAGATGCAGATAAGACACTTATATTTGATGAGATTGATGCAGGTATAAGTGGTAAGACGGCTTCAAAGGTATCTAATCAGCTTGCAAGGCTTTCGTTATCGCATCAGATAATATGTATAACACATCTGCCACAGATTGCGGCTATGGCAGATGCCCATTACATAATAGAAAAGAGTGTACACGATAATAAGACCTACAGTAATATCCAGAGGGTCGCAGGAGATGATAGTCTTAATGAAATTGCCAGAATGTTATCCGGTGAGACACTTACAGACTCTGTGCTTGAGAATGCCAAAGAATTAAAGATTATGGCTGATAAAGTGAAATCAGAGTTGTGATTTTTAGATATAGTTATTATAATAATTATATCTGGAACAGTAAAAGCACTCTGAAAAATTAACGGCTGGTATGTATATACCAGCTGTTAATTTTATGAAGCATTAAGCATATTTTCTATATATATGCCATATCCGCTTCTTGAGTCATCAATAAGAACGTGTGTTACAGCACCTATTATCTTTCCGTCCTGAATAATAGGACAGCCAGACATACCTTGTACAATTCCATTAGTCATATCAAGAAGTTCTTCAGAGGTAACAACAAAACTGATATTTTTGGAATCGTTATTGTTAAGCTGTGTAATTTTAATTTCGTAGTCATCATATTTATTATTCCTGTAAAATCTTACATATGCTTTACCCTTGTGGACACTGTATCTGTAACCGACACTCATAAGTGAAAGAGAATGCTTCTTTACAATAGAGTTGTCGATTGTTCCATATATTCCGTAAGAGCTGTTCTTGTCAATTGTTCCTATCGGGGTACTGTTCTTGTAGTCTATAATTCCCTGCAATTCTCCAGGAGTGCCATTCTGTCCTTTTATTATTGATAGAATTCTTGTGTTATATAATCTGCCATATTTAATATTAAGGGCTTTGCCGGTGGTATTATCAGTTATCGGGTGACCAAGTGCAGCGTAGTTATAATCTGTATCAATATAAGTTATTGTTCCTATACCCTGTGCATCATCTTTTACCCACAGACCTAGCTTATATTCACTGTTTTTATCCTCAACAGGGGTTACAGTTACATTTATTATTTCATCATTACGCAGTAATTCTATATTAAGCTTCTCGCCAGCACATTCATTTACCTTGCAAGATAACTGCTTCTTGGAATTGATTTCTTCATCATTGATTCTTAAAATGTAATCGCCTTTGGCAATAATATTTTCGCAGGGGGTTATTGTACCACTTGATTTGCTCTCGATGGAATCGGTCTTTACTACAAGTATTCCGCTGCTTTTCAGATATAAGCCAGCCTGAAAGCCACAGGGATAGACGTATTTTTCATCAACTACATTGACATTTACTGTCTTTAAAAATAAGAAGCCGAACAGATGAAGGTCGATGTGGTAACTTCCAGGACTGCCGGTTATAAAAGTAACCTCTCGGCTGAAATCAGCATTTGCAAGACTGTTATTAGTACCATTCTGCGTGTTGTGAACGCTTCCGGTAACGGGGAGTGACAGGTTGATACTTGTATCGCTTTGCTCAGTTATATATATCTGTTCAGGAAAATGCTTATTAACATAGTTTACATAAGATGTAATAAGAAT
>UMDH01032883.1_pt1 | contig 10539 bp, 9 predicted proteins | sample 1964441 | NCBI WGS metagenome assembly UMDH01 (sample SAMEA4835989, study PRJEB28245) | human gut metagenome | biome: gut microbiome; material: fecal sample | place: Denmark | collected 2008 | reverse complement strand
CCGCAGGTTGCAGGATGCCAGTGGTTTTCGTCGTCGTACTTCCACTTGTTCATATCAAACGTATGTCCGAGTTTAGGAACGGCTTCCGTTTTTTGATACCCGCACACCGTACAAGTGAAAGTTTTCACGCCTTCCTCGGCTTCTGTCGGATCTTTTGTGACAACGCCTGCATCGAAAGTATGGTCGGCTTTGTCCGCAACGTCCGTGTGTTTTTTGGTCACACATTCGTGCCAGTGATATTGCTCGTCATTTTTCCATTCGCTTGAAAAGTTGTGTTTGTTTTTGTTGCAAGCGGCAAGAACCGAAAGCGACAAAACAAGCATCAACGCTATTGCGCAAATCGTGACGATTGATTTCCTTTTCATAATTTTGTTTCTCCTTGTTTTTTTAAATATATATTTCAAATCGCATTTTGCGACGTGAAACCGATTTTGTATCTTTGATTTGTTGATTTGTTCGCCTTAATATGCGTCGTATTCGCCGGGCGTTTTAATGCCGTTTCGTTATGTTTGCTATTTTGTTTGCTGTTAAACGGCAATTGACTTTCGCATGCGCATGTGGTATACTTTTATGTACTCGTATATACTTAATGGTATTTTTGCGCTTGCTTGCAACGTTTGAACTATCATGAGTATAGCAAAAACGCAACGAAAATTCCCCCACCCAAACCCTAAAAAGGTGGGGGAAACCGGAAAAATCAAAAAACTTTTAGAAATCGGGTGAGCAAACTCTCACGTAACCGATAACGGAAGATCGATATGAAACGTAAGACCAAAAAATTTGTTTCGTTGTTCATCGTCATTGCAATGACGCTCGCAACCTCATTTACTTTTTTTGCCTGCAATAAAAACAACACCTTGCTGAACCCGAAAAAACCGACGACTCTCACCATGTGGCACGTTTACGGCGAGCAGGTCAATTCGCCTATGAACGACTTTATCGAGCAATTCAACGCAACCGTCGGCAAAGAAAAAGGAGTCATCATTAACGTTACGCTGATGTCAAACGCCTCGCAGATCGGAAAAAAACTGAAAGACGCGCAAACAGGCAAAGCGGGATCCAAGGCAATGCCCGATTTGTTCTTTTGCCATTCGAGCGACGCGCGCGGGTTGGGGGCAAATAATCTTTTGGATTGGAAAGATTGTTTTTCACCGTCCGAACTTGACAAATTCGTCCCCGATTTTCTGAGCGACGGCATGGTGAATGACCACCTTTCGGTTTTTCCCGTTTCCAAATCGACTTACATGCTGTTCGTCGCGGGCGGAGTTTTTGAGAGATTCGCCGCCGACAAAGACGTTTCGCTATCCGACCTTGAAACCTGGAAAGGGTTTTTCTCGGTTGCCGAAAAATATTACGAGTGGTCGGGTGGCAAACCGTTCTGCGCGATAGATTATCTGATAAGGCTTGCGGAACTGTGCGCCATATCCGACAGGGAGAATATTTCTTATACGGACGGTTGGTACGACGCAAACAATCCCGCTCTGCTAAAAGCGTACGATATGTTTGCCACGTCTATCGCCAAAGGACATATTGTCGTGTCCGATTTGTATTCCAACACGCAGGTTATGACGGGACAGACTTGCGCAGGTATCGGTTCTTCGGCTTCCGTTCTTTATTACAACGACGAAATCACCTATCCCGACAACACGTCGGAAGCCGTGAATCTGAAAGTCTTGCCGTTACCACAACAGGCAGGCAAACAAAAAGTCGCAACGCAATCGGGCGTCGGGCTTTGCGCCTATAAAACGACCGCCCGTAAAGCCGAGGCTGCAACCGTCTTCGCGCGGTGGTTTACCGAGGAACAGCGCAACCTGGACTTCGTCCTTTCTACAGGATATATGCCTGTAAGAACGGGGGCTTTTGACAAAATCGGCGAAAATTCTTTGCAGTCGGAAGCATACAAAAACCTTTATAAAGCTTTGGCCAAAACCGTTGAGACCTGCTCTTTCAAAAAAGAACCGGATTTCGAAGGATATTACACCAAAGTGTACGCTTTGTACGAAAAAATCCGCAATATCCAGAATACTCTTGAAACCAGATACAAAAACGGCGAAACTTTGGAACAGATAGTTGCGGAAATGAAAGCCGCACTGAATAGCGTCGGCTGACACAAAATAGCGGAGCAACCGGAATATGAAGTTCATAGATTTCAAAAAAAAGAAAACGTCTATGCATCGTAAGCTTTTGTTATATATGCTTACGCTTGTTCTCGTTGTCGTTATGTTTATCGCATTCGGTTTGTTTTTCGTCGGGCAGTTTTCTACGACAACGGAAAAATATTCAAACAATCTGACTTTTCAAAACGAGTTCTATACAAGACAAATCGAAAAATACTTTGACGATCTCTCGATGATGAACGAGATGCTTTCAAACGATGCCTCGGCGATAATAGACAAGTATCTGAAAGAAAAAGGAATTTATATAAGCGCGCTCAACGATTCTCAATTATATACGGAAGGCGTGCAGAAAGCGCTTTTCCCTAAACTTAAAGAAGAACTGCTTAAAGCGGACGCTTCGGGCGCGTTTATCATGCTTAACGCAACCGTCAACACCGGCAAAGCCGACTCGAACAAATCCAAAACAGGATTATATTTTCAACGCAGCACCCTTGACCGAACGGACGAAACGCTGCTGCTGTTTCGGGGCAGCGCGGAACTCGGAAGGAAAAACAACGTAATGCCACACCGCAAATGGCGTCTGGAATTCAGAACCGATTTCGCGCCGCAAACGGAAACCTTCTTCGACGAAACAATCGTCAAAGAAAAAAAGTCCGTGCTGACCGATATTTTTACGCTTAACGGAACAAGCGAAGAAGCAATGGCGTTTATTACGCCGCTGCTTGGCGCAGACGACTCGTATTACGGCATTTGCGGATTTGAAATCTCGAAAAATTACTTTAAAGATTTCTTTGCTCAACCCACAAGATTAGAACAACTGACCTGCACCTTTTCCAAAACGGCAGAAGACGGCAAAATCGACTGTGACAACCTATTCTGGGCAGGCGTCCTCGGCGACTACTCCCTGAAACCGGGCGGTACGCTCGTACCAAAGGAAATGAACGACTCTCTCACCGAGTTCTTGGGAGAAAAAACTTTCGTTGCCGCTAAAAACGAGATTACTATCTGTAATACTTCATACACCCTTGTAGTTATGCAACCGAAAAGCGAATTCGACAAAACCGTTGCCGTAAGCGTCACAAGAATCGTGTTAGTATGCTTTTTACTCGTTTTTTCCGCCGTCGTAATCTGCGTGATTTTTTCACAAAAATTCGTTTCCCCTGTGATAAAAAGCCTTGAAAAAATACGTATGCAGGAGCATGCCGGAACAAACTCGGACATTATCGAAATCGACGACTTACTCGTCTATCTTACCGAACAGAACAGGCTTCGCGATCTCGAAACGGAAAACCTGAAACGTCAAAACGAAGAACTTGCGATCGTAACCGAAAACCAGACAAATGAAATCGACAAGCGGCAAAAGGAAATAGAACGGCTGACTTATTCCCGCAAAAACGAGATAGATCCCGATAACTACGAAGCATTCAAAATCGGGTTAAAAGAGCTTACAAAAACAGAAAAAACCGTTTTTAACCTCTATCTGCAAGGCAAAACCGCAAAGGAAATCGCCTATATACTCAATATACGCGAAAGTACGCTCAAATTCCACAACCACAATATTCTGGAAAAACTCGGCGTGTCTTCACGCAAACAAATGCTGCGCTACGCAACTCTGCTGAAACAAGAAACGCAGAGCAATGACTAACCGGCGAAGCCGCTTTTCTCTGCCCTTGTGTTTCTGAAAATAATAAAAACAGCAAGCCGTACGTTCGTGTTTTTAACGCCATTTTATCTATGGGACACGTCCCGGAAAGGTTGACGCTTGCTTTTTCTGCTTAAACGTGTTAAGGTTTATATTGAAAGAAACTCATCGGAGAAATTTATGGAACAAAAAATCGTACGACCGTATAATAAGGAGCAAACAAAAGCTTTTGTAAAAGCTATTATAATCGAACATTATGATTGCGACGCATTAAACATTAAATACGCAGGCGGCGGCTCTTTCGGTTTCGTCTATAAAATCGAGCTTCCCGTTTCTCCATATAAACTCATAGTTAAAGCTTTCCGCGTCGACGGCATGCACAAAAATGAAGCCGCCGCTTTGAATACTCTCGGCCGGAACACGCTGATACCTCTTCCTGCCGTATATTTTACAGTCGACGCAAACGACGATATCCCCATGGATTTTATCGTTGAGGAATACGTTTCGGGCACGGATTGTTTTACCGCTTTCGGAAAATTATTTAAAAGTAAAGAAAAAAAACAACAATTTGCCGATAACATTGTTGAAGCCTTGGCTCATTGGCACGGTATAACGAATGAAAAATTCGGTTCTCTCGATAAGCCCGAATATGATGATTGGCTCGATTATTATAAGCCGTTTGCAAAAGACGTTCTCGCCACCGCCGTGCAAATGAATAAGGACGGAAAAATTAACGATAAAACAATAAAAACCATGCAAATTGCGTGGAAAAATTTCGAATATATTTTTTGCGAACCTATCCGACAAGCCTCTCTTATTCACGGCGACTTAAACGTAATGAACGTTATGAGCGACGACGATTTAAACATTACCGCCATTATTGACCCGTTAGATTGTAAATGGGCGGATAAGGAATTCGAGCTGTTTCAGCTAAGAAACCTTACAGGAAACTTCTTCCGCCTCTATGACACTTATAAAGCAAAATACCCGGTTTCAAAAAACGTCGACTTAAAGTGTGCGTTTTATGGCGTATACCATGAAATCTATTGTTATATATCCTCGGGCAGACATACGGAAATCATCTTAAAAATAGCTGTGAACAGATTGAGAAAAGAATTGAAAAAAGCCAAACTTCTTCCATAAATTTCGCCTGCATCGCTGTTTGTCTTTCGATTGTCGGAAGTTTTGAGGCGCTCAATGAATTGTTTTTCCATATTCATTTCGGTATTCTACATTCCAAAAAACATTTAAAAAATAATACGAACTCTGGTTTTTCAGAGTTCGTATTTCTTTTATGTGGTGGAGACTACAAGGCTCGAACTTGTGACCTCTACGATGTCAACGTAGCGCTCTAACCAGCTGGGCTAAGCCTCCATGCGAATATTATCTTACACTAAAAAACCGTTTGTGGCAAGCAAATTCGAGCTGTTTTTTGCTGCAGGACGAATTTTTTTTGTTCAGCCTCCGATAAGCCCCTTGATAAAAATCTCCAGGCCGATGGCCACCAGAATCACGCCGCCGACGATTTCGGACTTGTCGGAAAACTTGCCACCGATTTTTCGGCCGAGGAACACTCCTCCGAGGCAAAATCCGAACGTAACGACCGAGATAATAAGGGCCGCCACGATTGCCGACAAAAGATTGTATTCGGCGATGGTGAAGCCGACGGAAAGCGCGTCGACGGACGTTGCCACACCTTGCATGAAAAGCGTTCCGAGGGCAATGGAAGCAGGCGTTTCGTCGTCGTGATCGACCTTGCTTTTTTGCGCGCCTTCAAAAATCATTTTTCCGCCGATGTAGCACAAAAGAACCAGCGCAATCCACGGAATAAATTTGTCGAACGCCTTAAACTTTTCGGCGACGGTGTGCACGCACACCCAGCCTATCATAGGCATTGCCGCCTGAAAAACCGCAAACGTCCCCGCAATCAGAACCGCTTTGCCTCTTTTCATGTTCGGTTCGGCGAGCGCGTTTGAAACGGACACGGAAAATGCGTCCATGGTGAGCCCCACTCCCAAAAGCAAGCTGTTGAGAATAAACAAAAAATCCATTATACCCTATCCATTGCTCCGCCAAAAGCGGAAAAATTTCCACCGCCCGTTTTCGGCGGTGGAAGAAACTCTATTTTGCTCTCGGTTTCATGGTAGGGAACAAGATGACGTCCCTTATGCTTGCGCTGTCGGTCAGAAGCATAACCAGTCTGTCCACGCCGAAGCCCAAGCCGCCCGTCGGAGGCATGCCGTATTCCAAAGCGGTGATAAAGTCTTCGTCGATCTGCGCGTCAACGCCGCCTGCGGCTCTCTTTGCTTCCACCTGACGAGTGAAACGCTCCAGCTGATCGATAGGATCGTTAAGCTCGCTGAAAGCGTTTCCCATCTCTCTTGCATAGATAAAGTACTCAAAACGTTCGGTAAACGCCGGATTCGACGGTTTACGCTTTGCAAGCGGAGAATTTTCGACAGGATAATCGTAAATAATGGTAGGTTGAATGAGTTTGTCTTCAACGGTTTCCTCGAAAAATGCGATAAGCACGTGTCCCTTGGTCGCTTTGTCGCCTTCCTGAACTTCGACGCCCGCTTTTTTGGCCGCCGCCCTTGCCTCTTCGTCGGTTGTCCAGTCGTTGTAATCGACGCCGGCAAATTTCTTGACCGCTTCAACCATGGTGAGCCTTTCCCAAGGCTTGCCCATATCTATTTCGGTGCCCTGATAGGTGATGTCGGTGGTGCCGCAAACCTCTTTTGCGAGGGTGCGATACATATCCTCTATAAGGTCCATCATATCCTTGTAGTCGCTGTAAGCCTGATACATTTCGACGGTAGTGAATTCAGGGTTGTGGCTTCTGTCCATACCTTCGTTTCTGAAGATACGGCCGACCTCGTAAACCTTGCCGAAACCGCCGACGATGAGACGTTTGAGGTAAAGCTCTGTTTCGATCCTAAGGAACATATCGATGCCGAGTGCGTTGTGGAAGGTTTTGAACGGTCTTGCGGAAGCGCCGATTTCAAGCGTCTGCAAAACAGGGGTGTCCACCTCGAGGTAGCCGAGATTATCCAGATATCTTCTGATGCCGGAGAGAATTTTGCTTCTCGCCACGAACGTGTCCTTAACCTCCGGATTTGCAATGAGGTCCAGTTCTCTTTGACGATATCTGGTGTCCTCGTCTTTTAAACCGTGGAATTTTTCAGGCAACGGACGCAGAGATTTCGAAAGCAAAATCATATTTTTGGCGTGAATGGTGATTTCGCCCATTTTGGTGGTGAAAACGAAACCTTCGACGCCGACGATGTCTCCGATGTCGTAGACCTTTTTGAAGTCGGCATAGCCTTCTTCGCCCAGATCGTCGCGGCTGACGTAGCACTGAATACGGCCGGTGTCGTCCATGATATGCGCAAAGCTGGCCTTGCCCATGATGCGCTTGGACAGAATTCTGCCCGCTATTTTCACGGTTTTGCCCTCGAACTCAGGGTAGTTGTCGACTATTTCTTTGCTGTGGGCGTTGCGATCGTATTTCACGATTTCAAACGGATTTTTGCCTGCCGCCTGAAGGTCCGCCAGTTTATCTCTTCTGATTTTGAATATTTCGTTAAGTTCCGCTTCTTCCTGCGCCACGTCCGGCAAAACTACTTCCTTCTCTGCCATAATAACCTCTTCTTTAGTCAATGCTGATGGAAATGATTTTGTACTTCAGAACGCCGCTCGGAGTGTTCACGTCCACAACCGCGCCTTTTTTCTTGCCGATAAGCGCCTGGCCGATCGGGGATTCGTTGCTGATTTTGTTGTTCATGATGTCGGCTTCGCTGCTGCCGACGATTTTGATTTCGACTTTTTCGTCCAGTTCCATATCCTGAAGCTTAACGATGCTTCCGATGGAAACGGTTTTGCTGTCCAGGTTGGATTCGTCGATGATTTCTGCATTACGGAGTTTTTCGGCAATCTCTTTGATTTCCTGCTCCATAAACGCCTGCTCGTTCTTGGCAGCATCGTATTCGGCGTTTTCCGAAAGGTCGCCGTATTCACGGGCGAGTTTGATTTTTTCGCTCATTTCCTGGCGGCCTTGGCCCGTCAAATAGTCCAGTCTTTCCTGAAGTTCGTCGTAACCTTTTTGAGTTAAAAAGATTTTTTCCATAAAATGCCTCCGCTTTATATGTCTTAAATACTTTCAGATTTGTAAATTATAACAAAGCCGCCGCCGTTTGTCAACATTTTGCGGACTTCGCCGACTTCTTTTTTGATTTCGACAAAAAACCCCCGCCGAAACGGGGATCTTCGTCAGACTTCTTCCACCTGCTCGATCGCAAGGATATGAGCCGAATTTTCTTTTATAATTTTGTCCAGTTCCTTCACTGTGCAAACGCCCGAAGTCACTATGTAAACCGTTGCAACCGTCCTGCCGTCCTCGATTTTTGCCGCAAAGCTGGACACTTTCGGGTTTATAAAACTGGTCATTATTTTGTCCACCACGTCGTCCGTTTCCATCCAGACTTTCAGCTTCACGGTGGCGAGGTGCTTGGTCTGAAAAGCTTTTATCGGCAAATGGAACACGAATTGCAATATCAAAATAATCAACGTTGCCGTTATGCCGGTTATGACGAATCCCGCGCCTATCGCCATACCTATTGCGGACGTGGCCCATATTCCCGCGGCGGTGGTTATGCCGCGCATTGCGTCGCGGCGATACATAATTATGCCTGCGCCCAAAAAGCCTATGCCCGTCACGATCTGCGCGCCGATTCTTGCAGGATCGCCCGTGGTGCCCGCTCCTCCGAAATCTGCAGAAGTGAGATACCTCGACACGATCATAAACAGCGTCGCCGCCATACATACGATGGCGTGAGTCCTTATCCCGGCCTCTTTGCTGCGGTTCTTTCTTTCAAAACCTATAAGTATACCGCAGGTGACCGATATCGCCAGCCTGACTATGAAATGCCAGACATATTCGTTAAAATCAACTATCCACATATATCCTCCGTATAGTGCCTTGTAAAAAAATTATATTATAGCTTTGCCACGCTTGTCAACGATGTTTGAAAAATTTTTTCAAAAAGACGGTTTGCCGTACTGCATCAGACCGCAAACCGTCTTTTTATCTCCGAATTACACTCTTAAAGTTTTAATACGGTTATATATGCGTTGGAGAACGTCGCCTCTGCGCCCGAGGTGTTATACAGCCCCAAAGTGGTGCCCGCGGCAGTGGAATTGACCACCGTGGTTTTGGACGCGTTGACGGTTTCGCCCGTGGAAACGGTTTCGGTTACGCTTTCGCCGGTAAGCGGCGTGCCGTTTTGATACAGCGACGCGGTGAGAGCGCCGTTTGTGGCCCTCGTTCCTTCCACGCCGTAGGAAACCAAATAATTTCCTTCCGGCAAAACGACGTTGCCTCCCGTAACCGTGATGTCGGTGCCCGAGGTTTCCCTGACGAGCGTCACCGGAATCTGCGTTGCCGTGGCCACGGTCTGATCCGTTGCGTTTGCATATAAAGCTTCTCCCGTGCCTGCCGGGCCTTGCGGACCTTGAGGCCCCGTTTCGCCTTGCGGGCCGGTGGCTCCTGTTTCGCCCTGTATGCCTTGTGGGCCTTGCGGGCCGGTTTCGCCTTGAGGGCCCGTGGCTCCAGTTGCGCCGGTGGCGCCGGTCTCCCCTTGTATCCCTTGAATACCCTGGATACCCTGAGGGCCTTGAGGCCCCGTTTCGCCCTGCGGTCCCTGCGGACCGGTTGCTCCCGTGGCGCCGGTGGCGCCCGTTGCTCCCGTCAGGCCCTGCGGGCCTTGTGGACCTTGCGGGCCGGTTGCGCCTATAGGTCCCATCGGTCCCATAGGGCCTTGCGGGCCGGTCGCTCCCTGAGGGCCCATAGGGCCGCGCGGGCCGCGGGTAGGATAGCAGCAGCTTTGCGTTACTTGTCTGAAACAATTCACGGCATTTACCTCCAAAATTTTATGTACGAGGCATTCTGTTTTATCCTATGCAAAAATCTCGGCCGCCGTTACGACGAAAAAATCCGCCCTTTCGGACGGATCGTTATTCGTTTTAGGTTATTCTTTCGTCAGATACCCACTGACTTTTTCGGGGATTTTTGCCACCACCGCCAAAAGCGTGAACACGACCACTGCCACAGCGCCCTGCAACAGGTCGAACGGAACGCTGGTTGCAGCCGTTTTGAATTCCCATTCGAGAAGGAAGGAATTTGCCAAAAAATATCCTCCCGCCATAACGAGCTCGGCAGGAATTGCCGAAATCGGATATTTCAAGGCAGGCTTGGCATTTTTGAGTGCCGTCAGCAAAAGCTTTGCAATAAGCGCCACCAAGGCTTTGACGACCAGCGTGAAAGGCGCGTAGGAAGCGTACCCCGTAAAAACGTCGGCAAGCGCCGCGCCGATTGCGGAAGACGCAACCGAGAACGGAAGCGGTAGGCACGCCGCGCTGAGCAATATAACCGCGTCGCCGAAATTGATGTTTCCTATTGCAAGCGGTATGTGTATGACGGTGAAAACCATGGTCAGAGCCATGAACATTCCCGCAAAAGCGAGATTTTTCGTCGTGCGTTTATTTTTCATTCTTTCATTATTCTCCTTACCAGATTCAATACCGCGTTATATCTGGTTTCGACGTCCGATTCCGTTTCGCCGAACAAGCTTTCTTTTTGAATTCCTCCGTCCAGAAAAACGCTTGGTATGTCTTTTGTCTGAAACGACGTCGCGTCGGCAAATCTGCCTTGTTCAACAACCTTATCGACGGTTAATCCACTCTCTTTCAGCGTTTCAAATGCCGTTTCTGCCAAACGTCCGC
>UMDH01063219.1_pt1 | contig 10762 bp, 9 predicted proteins | sample 1964441 | NCBI WGS metagenome assembly UMDH01 (sample SAMEA4835989, study PRJEB28245) | human gut metagenome | biome: gut microbiome; material: fecal sample | place: Denmark | collected 2008 | reverse complement strand
ATTTTGAAGAATTCGGAGCTTAATAATTTTTACAAAATATATCCGGAGAAGTTCAACAACAAGACAAACGGCATTACATTCCGCCGCTGGCTTCTCTATTGTAATGAATTGTTATCCGATACGATCACAGAGTGGATTGGGGACGGATACAAGAAAGATGCAATGGAATTAGAGAAATTACTTGCATTTGTAAATGATGATGCCAAGCTTGAAAAGCTCCTTGAAATCAAACATCAGAACAAGCTTCGCGCCAAAGAATATTTCAAGGAGACACAGGGAATCGAATTAAACGAAAACTCGATTTTTGATATCCAGGTAAAGCGTCTGCATGAGTACAAGCGTCAGCAGTTAAATGTACTTTATGTGATTCATAAGTATCTGGAGATCAAAGCGGGCAAGCTGCCTACTACACCGGTTACGGTTATATTTGGAGCAAAGGCTGCACCTGCATACACGATTGCAAAGGATATTATTCATTTGATCCTGTGCCTTCAGGAATTGATCAACAACGATCCGGAAGTGAGCCCGTATCTGAATGTAGTTATGGTAGAAAACTACAATGTTACGCTTGCAGAAAAATTAATTCCTGCCTGTGATATTTCGGAGCAGATCTCACTTGCATCAAAAGAGGCAAGCGGAACCGGAAATATGAAGTTCATGTTGAACGGCGCGGTTACTCTCGGAACAGAAGATGGTGCGAATGTTGAAATCCATCAGCTTGTTGGCGATGAAAATATCTATATCTTTGGAGAGTCAAGTGATGCGGTGATTGAGCATTATGCGAAGGCGGACTATGTCTCAAGAACATATTATGAGAACAATCCGGTATTGAAGGAAGCCGTTGATTTTATTATCAGTGACGCGGTGATGGCACTTGGAAATGCAGAAATGCTGCATCGTTTGTATAATGAGCTTCTCAACAAAGACTGGTTCATGACATTTATTGATTTCGATTCTTATGTTGACGCCAAGGAACGTGCCTATAAGGAATATGAGGATCGTAAGGCGTGGGCGCAGAAGATGATGGTGAATATTGCGAAAGCGGGATTTTTCTCATCCGATCGTACAATTGCTGAATATAATAACGATATTTGGAAAATAATAAAATAGGATCCATTGATAGCAAATGCACGCAGAAATTAGTGATAAGTAACAAAAAAAAATCAAAATTGCTGTGTAATTTGACCAAATAAACAAAAAGTTGACTTTTTTGATTGCAAAAAGTTTTTAAATGTTGTATCATTGACTCATGAAATGGAAACGTTACCAAAAACGATACAACAAACGTTTCCAAAGGACGTATACGTAACTATTAACAAAACAAATCAAATGATTAGAGGAGGAAAAAGCATGAAGAAGAAATTAGCAGTTTTAGGATTAGCTGCAACAATGATGATGTCACTGTTTGCAGGTTGTGGAGGAAAGGGATCTTCAGGAGGAAAGGATGCATCGGCTGATAAGGGTTCGGTATATTACCTGAATTTTAAGCCGGAAGCAGATGCCCAGTGGCAGGAGCTTGCCAAGATCTACGAAGAGGAGACAGGCGTAAAGGTAACCGTTGTTACAGCCGCATCCGGTCAGTATGAGACAACTCTTAAGAGTGAGATGGGTAAATCAGAATGCCCTACATTGTTCCAGGTAAATGGTCCGGTCGGTCTGGCATCATGGAAGGATTATTGTGCAGATTTGTCTGACACAGAAGTTTACAAGCAGCTTACTTCAGAGGATTTCGCTTTGAAGGATGGCGATAAGGTAGCAGGTATCGGATATGTTATTGAGTCCTATGGTATCATCTGCAATAAGAAGCTTCTTGCGGAGGCAGGTTACTCCATGGATGACATCAAGAACTTTGCAGACCTGAAGAAGGTAGCAGAAGATATTACAGCAAGACGTGATGAGCTTGGATTTGATGCATTTACATCCGCAGGTATGGATGGTTCTTCAGACTGGAGATTTAAGACTCACCTTGCAAACCTTCCTGTATACTATGAGTATCAGGCAGACGGAATCAACAACACAAAGGCAATCAAGGGCACATACCTGGATAACTACCGTCAGATCTGGGATCTGTACATTAATAACTCAACAACAGATCCTAAGCAGCTCAGTGTTAAGACCGGTGATGATGCAGTCGCTGAGTTCGTAGCAGAAAAAGCAGTATTTTACCAGAATGGTACATGGGCATACTCAGATATAAGCTCAGTCGGTGATGAGAATCTCGGAATGCTTCCGATTTATATCGGTGTAGACGGAGAAGAGAATCAGGGACTTTGTACAGGTACAGAGAACTACTGGTGTGTAAATGCTAAGGCTTCCGAAGCAGACATCAAGGCAACAGAAGATTTCATGGCATGGCTTTCTACAGACGATACAGCACTTAAGGCAATCTGCGGTTCACAGGGTGCAATGCCATCCGGAGCAGACGGAATGGGATTTGTTACTCCATTCAAGAAGAACCTTGAGTCAGATAACCTTCTTGTGAATATCGCAAGCCAGTATGTGGCAGATGGCAAGACACCTGTAAGCTGGAACTTCACAACAATGCCTTCTGAGACATGGAAGAACGAAGTAGGATCAGCTCTTACTGTATATGCTTCCGATCAGACAGATGCGAATTGGGATCTTGTAAAGAAAGCATTCGTTGAAGGCTGGGCTACAGAGAGTCAGGCAGCAGGAAACTAGGATCAGGAAGCCTGATAAAACAACCTGTAATTAAAAAGGGAGGAGACAGTTCCTCCCTTTTTTAGAAGGTAATTGTTCAAGGGCGTAGGAGGTATAAGATGGAAAAGGCGGTAAAAAAATATTGGCCAATATTTTTGTTACCGACTATGGCTGCATTTTTGATAGGATTTATTATTCCTTTTATTGAAGGTATTTACTTGTCTTTCTGTAACTTTACAACAATCAAGGATGCAAAATTTGTCGGAATACAAAACTATATAGAAGCATTTAAAGATTCAAATTTCCTGGGATCATTCAAATTCACTACTTTATTTGCAATCGTTTCACTTGTGTTGATCAATGTACTTGCATTTTTAATCGCTCTGGCGTTGACACAGAATATCAAAGGAAAGAATATTTTCCGTACAGTGTTTTTTATGCCAAACCTGATCGGAGGTATTGTATTAGGTTATGTATGGCAGCTGATTTTTGATGGTATTTTCGTGAAGTTTGATACAGCCCTGAAGTTAAATGAAACATTAGGCTTCTGGGGACTGGTTATTCTTGTAGGCTGGCAGCAGATTGGTTACATGATGATCGTATACATCGCGGGACTTCAGGCGATCCCTGGTGATATTCAGGAGGCGGCAATGATCGACGGAGCTACCAGAATGCAGAGATTGTTTAAAATTACAATTCCGAATATGATGCCATCGATTACAATTTGTACATTTCTGACGATTACGAATTCGTTTAAGTTATTCGATCAGAACCTTGCTCTTACAGGTGGTGAGCCACTTCATAAGACAGAAATGCTTGCCCTGAATATTTATAGCACATTCTATGGCAGAGTAGGAGCTGAAGGGGTTGGACAGGCGAAGGCAGTTGTGTTCTTCGTAATTGTAGTAGCGATTGGATTGATACAGTTAAAGTTGACAAGAGATAAGGAGGTGCAGCAGTAATGAAAAAGAAAGTGATGGGAATACTTGCAACATTATTTTTTACACTCGTTTCAATTGTATTTGTTGCTCCAATCTTTATCGTATTGATTAACTCGATGAAGTCGAAGACGTTCATCAACCTTGAGACATTTAAGCTGCCTACAGAGGAAAGCTATGTCGGACTTGAAAACTATAAGACAGCAATTACGCAATATGATTTCCTGAAAGCGGTAGGCTGGACATTATTTATTACAGTATTTTCAGTTGCGGTTATCCTGATCTGCTGTTCCATGACAGCATGGTTTATAACCCGGGTTAAGAATGTTTTTACAAAAATGATTTACCTCTTATGTGTGTTTTCTATGGTTATACCGTTCCAGATGGTTATGTTTACACTTTCTGGAACGGCAGACTCCCTCCATCTGAATACACCTTGGGGAATCGTGATTGTATATCTCGGTTTTGGTGCCGGACTTGCGGTATTCATGTTCACCGGATTTGTAAAATCAATTCCGGTAGAAGTGGAAGAAGCTGCAATGATTGATGGTTGCTCACCACTCCGGACATTCTTCTGTGTAGTAGTTCCTATGATGAAGCCTACATTCATTTCCGTAGGTATTCTTGAAGCAATGTGGATCTGGAATGACTTCCTTCTTCCATACCTTGTACTTGATATTAAGGAATTCAAGACAATTTCCATTGTCATCCAGTACATGAAGGGAAGCTACGGACGTGTTGATATGGGCGCGATTATGGCATGCCTGATCATGGCGATCATTCCGGTTGTTGTATTCTACTTATGTGCTCAGAAATATATTGTCAAAGGGGTTGCGGCTGGCGCTGTTAAGGGTTAATATATAATCACATTTTTTACAGGAGCGATTATATGACGATCAAAGATATAGCAAAATTATCTGGATACGGTATTGGTACCGTATCCAGAGTAATAAACAAACAACCGGGTGTAAGTGAGAAAGCGCGCGAAAAGATATTGAAAATTATCGAAGAGAGCAACTTTGAACCAAACGGAAATGCCAGAAAGTTGAAACGATGTGGCGGAAATACAGTTACAATTATCATGAAAGGCCGACACAACAGTTTCTTCATGGAGATTCTTGACCGGATTACACTTCTGCTGTCAGAGCTGGACGAGGTTGTATCCTGTCAGATTATCGATGAAGATGGGGACGAGGTTGCAGAGGCATTAAAATTCGTTCGTGACAAAACATCAAAAGCGATTATTTTTCTCGGCGCGAATTTAGCTCTTTTTGATGAACGTATGAATGAACTTGACATACCCTGTGTTGTTGCAACTACAAGTGCAAAGGAGTTAGCGTTCGACAATGTTTCTTCCGTATGTGTCGATGATGAGACTGCAACTATGGAACTCGTGCAGTATTTAACAGGCTACGGACACAAAGATATTGTCGTAATGGGTGGCGAGATTTCAGATAAACAGATCAGTTTCTCGCGTTATCTTGGGTGTAAAAAAGGCTTTGAAAAAAGTGGTCTGGAATTTGATCCGGATAAGAATTATATGGCTTGCCGGTACTCATATGAGGCAGGTTATGAGACAACAAAAAGACTACTTGAAAAAAACATACATGTGACAGCGATTGTCGGGCTGTCAGATACGATTGCGGTTGGCGCAATTCGGGCAATCGAAGATGCCGGGAAAAAAGTACCGGATGATATATCGGTGGTAGGTTTCGATGGTACAGTCATATCGAGATTTTACACACCGAGAATTACAACAATGGGTCAGGACATAAACAGTATTGCGAAGCGGAGTGTGGAGCTTTTGATGAAGCACATACATTATACACTGGGGAGTGAACACGATTATGCCCCACACAATCTGATCGAGGGCGAAAGCGTACGCAGAGTATAATTGTTTTGCCTTGACGTATATGGAGGACATATATGGATAAAACAGCAGGAATATTGTTCGCGATTTCCAGTCTGCCATCAAAGTATGGAATTGGCTGCTTTTCCAAAGAAGCATATAAATTTGTGGATTGGTTAGTGGAAGCAGGTCAGACGTTCTGGCAGATTTTACCTTTGGGACCTACCGGATATGGAGATTCTCCATACCAGTCGTTTTCCACATTTGCCGGGAATCCGTACTTCATAGATCTGGAAACTTTAATTAGCGAAGGTTTATTGACAAGAGAAGAATGTGATAGTGTTGACTTTGGAACAGACGAACAGTCTGTTGATTATGAAAAACAATATAATGGACGGTATGTATTGCTCCGCAAGGCTTGTGAGAGAAGCAGGCATAAGAACAGTACAGAGTATAAAGCGTTCTTGGAGAAGAATGAAGCGTGGGTGTATGACTATTGCTTATATATGGCAGTAAAAAATCATTTTGGTGGAATGAACTGGACTGAGTGGCCGGAGGCAATTCATAGTCGTACAGAACAAGGTTTACGTGAATATAAAGAGAAGCTGGCAGATGAGATTGATTTTCAGTTATTTATGCAGTTCCAGTTTTTCAAGCAGTGGTATATGCTCAGAGCTTACGCCAATAAAAAAGGAATTAAAATTATCGGAGATATTCCGATTTATGTATCATTAGATAGTGCAGATGCATGGTCACATCCGGAATTGTTCCAGTTAGATGAACAATGCACACCAAAGGCTGTTGCGGGATGTCCGCCGGACGGATTTTCGGCGGATGGGCAGCTGTGGGGAAATCCTCTTTATGATTGGGATTACCACAAAAAGACATCGTACGCATGGTGGATCGAACGGCTTTCATTCTGCTTTGAGTTATATGATGTTGTACGTATTGATCATTTCCGTGGTTTCGATGAATATTATTCCATCCCATATGGGGATAAGACCGCGGTAAATGGCAGTTGGAAGAAAGGTCCGGGCATGGATTTGTTCCATACAATCGAAAAGAAGATTGGCAGAAAATCCGTGATTGCGGAGGATCTTGGCTATATAACGGATACCGTCCGTAAGCTTGTTGCGGATAGCGGGTTCATGGGGACGAAAGTGTTGGAATTCGCATTTGACACAAGAGATACGGGTTCGGCGAGGGAGTATTTACCTCATAATTATATTGAGAATTGTGTAGCGTATACAGGCACGCATGACAATGAGACACTGGTCGGCTGGTGGCAGGAGGTCGATGACCAAGGCAGGAAAAAAGCAAGAGATTATCTGTGTGATTACTATACACCGGCAGATAAAATGTATATTCCGCTCATTGGCGTAATCATGCGAAGCAATGCGAAAATCTGTATTGTTCCGATTCAGGATTACCTTGGCTTAGACAACAGGTCGAGAATGAATACGCCTTCTTCGGTTGGCAGCAATTGGAGATGGCGGGTAGACAGCAAAGAGTTAAATAAGACTTTAGCCAAGGAGATAAAAGCGATTACGGTTCGGTATGAACGCTGTAACTAATTTATAACTGACGATTTTTTGAATGCGCCCCGGGTTTTTATGTTACCAGGGGCGTTTTTCATAGATACGCCGGATAAGCAGAAAAGCCTGCAGGATTATCTTAATATGGCGGATCAGTCTATGTATGAGAATAAGAGAAAAAAGAGGACAACATAAGACAGAGGGACGATTATGAGGAGGAGATCGGTTATGATAAATGTTACAGAGATTATGAAGCGTGGAGCGGAGAACAGAAAACTTCCGCCATGGGTGAACATGCGCCATGCGTGGATGGTGAATGATGGATTGCGCGACAAAGATCTGGAATATCCGGAAAATGTTGTACAGATTAAGAATATAGATTATAAGAAAAGATTGGATGCAGAGCAGTTTGCTGCGATTTTGGATAGCTGGAAGATGGATAAGAAAAGGGAGATGCTGTATGCATCATCCGGGGATGCGTCGGACATTGATTCAGACAGTTATGTATCGAACAGTCTGTTTGATCTTTGTGTGCCGGCATCTTATATGGGAGACTCGGATAAAGCATATCCGGTGATTGTCAGTGTGCATGGTGGTGGCTGGTTTTATGGAGATAAGAAACTGTATAGCCATTATTGCTGTCATTTGGCACAAAGCGGATTCGTAGTTGTGAATTTTAATTATCGTCTGGCACCGCAGAATAAATATCCGTCTGCCATAGAGGATGTAGCATATCTCGTAAAATATATTGATGATCATGCGCGGGTGTTTGGACTGGATATGAATCGGTTTTTCATGTTGGGAGATTCGGCGGGAGCACAGCTCACTGCGCAGTATTGCATTGCTGCGTCAAATCAGGAATATCGGGAGAAACTGGATTATTTTACCTATGATAAGCTGCCGGTTCGTGTTTGCCTGAATTGTGGTGCATACGACATGGGAAAACGGGATGACACGATCTCAAACTGGTATCTCAGGAAAGATGGCACGCTGGTTGTGTCTGAAGAACAGTACCAGTTGTTCATGGATCAGTTAGCATATATGAATGCGGATTTTCCGGAAGCGTATCTGATGTACAGTGTGAATGATGATCTGCGGTTTCACACGATAGAGCTGGATAAGAGGATGAATGATATAGGTGTAGCACATGTAACGCGGGCGTTTGGTGCGGGCCATCCGGAAAGTGGTCACGTATTCCATCTGAATCTTCGAAATTCGGATGGTGTACAGTGCAATGAGGAAGAGTGTTTATTTTTCAAAAACAAATAGAATTACAAGTTTAATGATTAGTAGAAAAATATGCAGGTACAAAGTGCTTGCGTGTTTTTTTATAAATACAAATTGACAAATTATAGAATTATTATTATACTGAAATAGTAATAATTACTATTATTCGAAAATTAAACCAAGGGGGAACCAATTATGGAAAATAATAAAGTAAATGCAAAAAAAGCGGTTATGATCGGCTGTGGATTTGTGGGATCGGCATCCGTCTTTGCTTTGATGCAGAGTGGATTATTCACAGAGATTGCATTGATTGATGCGGACAGGAACAAAGCGGAGGGAGAGGCAATGGATATCAGCCATGGAATCCCATTTGCTTCACCGATGCGGATTTATGCAGGAGATTATGACGATGTTGCGGATGCGGGAATCGTGATTATCTCCGCGGGAGCCGGACAGAAACCGGGGGAGACAAGACTGGATCTGGTGAACAAGAATGTTGCAATTTTTAAGTCTATTATCCCGGAGATTGCAAAGCGGAATTTTAGTGGAATCCTGCTTGTGGTAGCGAATCCGGTCGATATTCTGACACAGGTGGCAATCAAATTGTCCGGACTTCCGGAGCAGCGGGTGATTGGTTCCGGCACAGTGTTAGACAGTGCCAGACTGAAATACAAGCTGGGTGAACATTTGTCTGTGGATAGCCGGAGTGTGCATGCGTTTATCGTGGGCGAACATGGCGACAGCGAAGTCGTTGCATGGTCATCTGCAAATGTCTCCGGTGTGGAATTAAGTGAGATGTGCGAGATGCGTGGACATTATCAGCATAAGGAAAATACGCGGGAGATTGCAGATGCAGTCAAGAACAGTGCATATGAGATTATTAACCGGAAGCATGCGACGTATTATGGAATCGCAATGTCTGTAAGGAGAATCTGTGAGGTGATCATGCGGGATGAGAAATCGATCCTGCCGGTCTCACACATGATACATGGTGCGTATGGCATCGAGGATGTGGTGCTGAGTATGCCTGCGATTGTTGGTGCAGATGGTGTGGAGACAGATATTCCGATCAAGTTAAGCGGCGAAGAGGCACTGAAATTGAAGGAATCGGCAGATGCATTGAAAGAGATTCTTGCATCGCTGGAGTTATAGAAGGAGGAATCGTCATGGATTTACGGGTTGGAGTGTCCGCGGTTGCTATGAACTGGCTGATTATGTTATATTTCATTATTTTATTTGCGGAACGTGTACAGAGCATCGTGCGTTCCATAAGGGATAAAGATGTGAAACTGTTCGGAAGCGGCTTTGATAGTTATGTGTATCTGGCTGTGTTCTTATCGCTCGCTGCATTTCTTGTTTTATTGGCAGTGGGGAATGCAGCGTTCCTGCAATCATTATTTACGATGGATATGAACGTGTATCGTTCCATTGATTACCGGATGCTTTCCATAACTGTGGGAGTCATTCTTGTGTCTGGCATGGTACATACGGAATATACGATTCCGGGAATCCAGTTTGCATCTTACGGAATGCTGATTGCGGCTTTGGTTATCAAGACGGCATGCGTAAACGCACAAGCGGAAGACCGTGTATTGTTATGGATGTCTTTAATCTACCTAATATTATTTTCCATGGCAATTCCGGTCATGTATCATTCGGAAATTGAGAAAGCCATCCTCTTTCATGTGATAGAGGCGGTTGTTTCACTTGCACTTGTTGCAGCGTTCGCAGTCTTGATGTACAAAGTGCTGATAGGAAATGCTGTCAATCTGTTCTATGTAATTCCGATTGCTATTGCAGTAATCGGAGATACTATTATTGTGGCAATGCGCTGGAAAGAAAAGGTAAATGGCTTTGTTCTGATATTCCTGATCGCAGCATCTGTCATGTGGATTGCCGGAAGGATCGCGGCAGCGGTGCGCCTGCATGGATAGGATATAAAAGTTATTGATAAAGATAGAATGAAACTGTTGTCAATGTTAAGTTATGCAAGCATTGGCAGCAGTTTTTTGTGTGTACAGCTTTGTCGAAGTATGATAGAATCAGACATAAGTATGTAATCATTTTCTAAGAGAAAACAGGGAGGAACGAATGAAAGAATTATTACAGTTTTTATTGGGAATCGTACTTACGATCATCGGGGTGATCATCTTCTTGCAAAACGTTGTCGTGAGCAGCTTCACGCTATTTTACCGGATGGGACGCGTGAATGTCGGAGGTATTCTGATTGTGCTCATCGTTGTGGCATTTATCGCATTTATTGTGAAGCCGAACATGCTGACCGGACTTTCACTGATCGGATTGTGCATTGCGTTTTTCGTGTGTCTTGTGATTTCACTGAACGTATCCATGCGTTATATGTCCGGTCTGGAGCTGGCACTGATCCTCGGCACGATCGGCGTTGGTGTCGGATTCATCATCAAGGGCTTGCTTGGCGTAAATAAAGCAGACAAAGAAAGTAGGAAACAAGGAAAAAAATAGAGAAGATAGAGGACAATTGCGAAACGAGAAATTATACGGATAATCATATATTTCGATATTGATTCGTGAAT
>UMDH01015166.1_pt1 | contig 10821 bp, 7 predicted proteins | sample 1964441 | NCBI WGS metagenome assembly UMDH01 (sample SAMEA4835989, study PRJEB28245) | human gut metagenome | biome: gut microbiome; material: fecal sample | place: Denmark | collected 2008 | reverse complement strand
AAAGATATGCCAAAAGATGGAGAAAATACATATGACTTAGTTATAGCAAGAGGTATTACTATAGAACCAGGAAGTAGTAATAAACAAAGTTATACTTTAGAAATAAAATACCTAGATAGCACTGAAGACCAAAGTATAGATATGGGCTCAACTGTAACAGGTAGTTTATATATAGTAGAGAGTACAACAAACGAAAATAATCCATATACTAAAGGTACTTTAGGTTATCAAATAATGGAAGATAACTCAAACATTAAAACTAGAACAGATTTTAGTACAACCTACACAGATGTAAATATTGGAACTATGTATAAAGCAAAAGAAGAAAATACTGACGTGTATTACTTTGCAGGAGATGCTAGAAACAACTGGGTAAAGTTTGGTGGATACTACTGGAGAATAATAAGAACAAACTCTGATGGAAGTATTAGACTTTTGTACCACGGAACAAGTCCTGAAACACAGAATGCCTATATTGGTGATAGTGAAATTGCTTTTAATGAAAACTATAATGATTCAATGTATGTAGGATATAAATATGGTACAAGCGGGTCTTTGGAAAATAATAGATTAAATACAAATGATAGTACAATTAAAAAAACTATAGATACTTGGTATAAAGATAATTTGGTAAATTATACAAAATACTTAAGTACAACAGCAGTATATTGTAATGATAGAGAATTAGGAAGTGGTACATATTCAGCAACCGGCAACCAATTTTATTATGTTGGATATACAAGATTAGGAGCTAATAAAAATCCATCATATAATTGTACAAATGAATATGATGCATTTAGTGTAAATAATACAAAAGCACAATTAACATATCCAATTGCCTTAATGACAGCAGATGAAATAAGTTATGCAGGTGGTGTGTGGATAAAAAATGCTGCAACATGGTATTACTTAAATAGTAAAGGCAATGCGTCTATTAAAAATGGGCAAAATGAATGGTGGTTGTTGTCGGCTGCTAGTTGGGACACTGATAAAAGTTCTGTAGTGTTTAAAATATCAAGTGCACAAGATAGGAAAGCACAATTTGGAGCACAAAGTGTTCAATATAAGTTACACGTTAGACCAGTTATATCATTAAAAAAAGATTTAATATACAAATCAGGCGATGGTAGCGCAACTAGTCCTTATGAAATACAGGAAACACCTGATACAATATATGAAAGACTATTATTAGATAAATCAACAAGACCTGGTGAAAGAACAGACTTTAGTACAGTACTAACAACTGATAATACAAAGACATTATATACAGGAACTGAAGAAGGAACAACAATATATTATTTTGCAGGAAATGCAACTGATAACTGGGTAAAGTTGGGTGGATACTACTGGAGAATAATAAGAACAAATGCTGATAGAAGTGTAAGGCTTTTATATCACGGAACAAGTATGGACACAACGGAGGCATATATAAACTCAAGTACAGCTTTTAATTCTTCTCATACTGACTCGATGTATGTAGGTTATATGTACGGAACAAGTGGTTCTTTAGAAAGTAATAGAGCAAATACAAATAACAGTACAATAAAAGAAGTAATAGATAGTTGGTATGCAAGTAATATGACATCATATGCGAAATACTTAAGTGAGACAGCAATATATTGTAGTGATAGAGAAGTAGGCGAAGGAACATATACAGCAACAGGATTAAAATTCTACTATGCACCATATACAAGAATAGATACTAATAAAGCTGCAACATATGGCTGTACGGCAACAGAGGACAAATTTACAGTTGATAGTGCGGCTGGAAATGGGAAATTAACATATCCAATAGCCTTAATGACAGTCGACGAATTGGTTTTTGCTGGAGGAGCATATAGAGAGAGTGCACTAACATGGTATTATTATAATAGTGTAAAAGGTAGTTCAACAGGCAAAATTTCATGGTGGCTTATGTCTCCTTACGATTGGGGTGCTAATTCAAGTGTGTTTCGTACGTATGGCTCTGACAGCCCTGGTTTCTTATATGCACGTCGAGTTGACGACACTCTTGGCGTGCGTCCAGTCATAAGTATTAAAGGCAATAACTTATGGAAAAGTGGAGACGGAACAGCATCAAGTCCATACGAAATTGTAACAAATTAAACTATTGACATATTGTACCTATTTATGGTACAATATGTTTGTTTTTTTAAGGGGGAATAATATGAAATTAAAAGATTATTTTTTTGATAATTTTATGGGAATAGACGAAAGTACTGTTCTTACTGCTGTTGAAGAGTTAACTGATGGACAAAAGAATTTAGTTTATTACATATGGGGAGTAGATAGTAAACGCAGAAATCCAAACAGTAAACAAGCAAAAGATGTAATTAGTCAAATATATAAGAAATTATATAAGAAGAATTTATTTAATGAGTTTAATGCACCAAAAGAAACTGTAATTAAATTAATAGATACTTTAAAAGAAAAAGAATTAGTTAATTTATTTACAGAGTATTCTTATAAAGATAATGAACTTAAAAGTGGTGTAGTAACTAAAGAGATTAGACAAAAGAATTTATATATAATAAAGAAAGTACAAACTGCGATTAAAGAAGGTAAAGTATCAACTAGAAAAGTAGATTATTCTAGTGTTTATAAAGGTTTCTTTAATCAATTTGATAGACCTAAGGAAGAAGTATTAAGAGTGGTTAATTCTTTAGATGAAGAAAGTATTAAAACATTGAAGTTAAAGTTTGGAGAAAACTTTGATAAGTTATATAAAGTAGATAATAAAGTAAATGATAAGATAAACGTAAGAATTTGTAGATTAATTAGAAGAAAGTTTGCTTTGTTAGAGAATGGTGAGTTTGTTAAAATTACTGATTATGTTAATCTAGACTTAGATACTATTAAAGAAAGAATGAGCCTTTTAAGTAGTAAAGAACAAATGCGTATATATAGTTTATTTGGAGAAAATTTAGATAAAGAAGTGGCTGTTAATTTTGAACAAAAGAATAGTTTATTAAGAAAAAAGTCTATAGAAAGACTAAAAAGTGGTAAACTTAAATTAGTACATACTAACTTTAAACCATTATTTCTTATATTAAGTAAAAATAAATTTGATGATGAAACAATGGATGAGTTTAAATTAAGAGTGTTAAAGGCAATAGAGAGTCTTCAAGAAAAAGATAAAGATATTCTAATAAAGAAATATGGGGAAAATTTTGATTTGACTACTACTAAAAATATTATGACAACACAGGAAAACGAATATATCACACGTTTTGTTATAACTAAGTTATCTTGGAGTTTAAAAGATAGAGAAATTAAAAAGTATAAGAGTTTATTTGAAAGAGTTAATGCTGAAGAGAAATATTTACTTTTAGAATTTATTGATACACTAAGTAATGAAGATAAAATGCTTTTACAAAAGAAGTATGGAGTAGATTATTCAAATACAAGTGAATTACATACATTTAGTAGTGAAGATAATCATATAATTAAAGTGATGTTAGAAAAAGCAGTTCTTTATTTTAATAGAAAGAGTAAAGAAAAGTATGTAGGTGTTAGAATTAATAGTTTAAGAGATATGAGAAATATTGCTAGAAGTAAAGAATACAAAGAATTACTTAGTTACTTTAGTGAGAATGAAAGTCTAGCAGTGCTTACATATTTAGCAAGAAAACTTGTTAGTACAGAAGAGATTACGAAAGTAACTGGAGTAAGTATAGAAAGACTACATGAGTTAGTTAGTGAATATAATAATCTTGGAAGAAATATAAATGTTTTAAAGAGAAATATTTAGTTTACTACTTGAAAAATTAAATTAAATGTATTAAAATATAAGTATCTTTTAGGAAAAAAAGGTAGTATATAATTTATAATTATAGAGAGTTAGTGGTAGGTGTAAACTAACAATGTTATATATGAAAGTTCGTTTTCTATTATATAAAAGAGCGTAATAAAGGCGTTAACTTAAGAGAAGCATAAATTAACTTTATGAATTAAGGTGGTACCGCTGCAGTTTGTAGTCCTTAAGTCATGAAGTTTTTTATTTTGAAAGGGTGATAATATGAAAGAAAAATTAAGTAATTTACTTGAAAATGCTAGAAAAGAAATTGAAAGTAGTAAAAAAATAGACGAGTTAAACTTAATTAAAAGTAAATATTTTGGTAAACAAAGTGAATTTACAGAAATTATGAAAAGTATTGGTACTATGAGTAATGATTTAAAGAAAAGTGTAGGAGTTTTAACTAACGAGTTTAGAAATAACTTTAATAGCTTGTTTGAAGAGAAATATGAGAATTTAAGTACAGAAGAATTAAACAAGAAGTTAGAAAGTGAGAGAATTGATGTTACTTTACCTGGTAAAAAAGTTAAATCTGGTAGTATGCATCCATTAACTTTAGTAAGAAATGACTTAGAAGACTTGTTTGTTAGTATGGGTTATGATGTTGTAACTGGGCCTGAAATTGAAACAGATGTAAACTGTTTTGAAAAATTAAATATCCCGAAAGACCATCCAGCAAGAGATATGCAAGATACTTTCTATATAACTGAAGATATGTTACTTCGTAGTCAAACTAGTAGTGTACAGGTAAGGACAATGCTTGCAAATACCGAGAAAACTCCAATTAAAATGGTTTGTCCTGGTAAAGTTTATAGAAGAGATGATGACGATGCAACTCACTCACATCAATTTATGCAGTTAGAAGGTCTAGTTGTAGACAAAAATATTAGCTTAAGTGACTTAAAAGGTACACTATTAGAAATGGCTAAAGGAATGCTTGGTGAAAACACTAATATTAGATTTAGACCTAGTTATTTTGGATTTACTGAACCATCTTATGAAGTAGATGTAACTTGCTTTAAATGTGGTGGTAAAGGATGCTCATTATGTAAAAATATTGGTTGGATAGAAATACTTGGTTCAGGAATGGTTCATCCAAATGTACTTAGAATGTGTGGATATGACCCTGAAGTTTATACAGGCTTTGCTTTTGGTGTAGGGCTTGATAGACTTGCAATGTTTAAGTATGGTATAACTGACTTAAGAAATATTTATACAAACGATATAAGACTATTAAATACTTTTAATAGAAAGGAGACTAAATAATGATACTAAGTAAAAAGTTTGTAAGTAATTATATTGATGTTAAAAGTATTGATATAAAAACTATTGCTGAAGATATGACACGTGTAGGAAATGAGTATGACTATGCTGGAAAACTAGTTAATGCAACTAACTTAGTTGTTGGACACGTTTTAGAGTGTGAAATGCACCCAGATAGTGATCATTTACACGTTTGTAAAATTGATGTTGGAGATGAAGTACTTGATATAGTGTGTGGTGCACCTAATATGAGAAAAGGTTTAAAAGTAATTGTTGCAAAAGATGGAGCAGTGTTGCCTGGTGGCACAATTAAAAAAGGTGTTATAAGAGGGGCAATAAGTAACGGAATGTGCTGTAGTTTAGAAGAACTAGGGCTTGACAAGAAGTTCTTAAACGAAATGGACATAAACGGTATACACGAACTACCAAGCGACGCGCCTGTTGGAATGGATGCTTTAGAGTATCTTGGTTTAGATGACGAGATAGTAGATTTTGAACTAACTGCAAATAGAAGTGACTTACTTAGCATGATAGGCTTAGCTTATGAGCTAGGGGCAGTTTATGATAAACCTGTAAATGAACCAACACCAATATATGAAAGTGTTAAAGATAACTTTCTTTGCGATGTTAACTTAAGTGTTGATACTGATAATTGTTCATTATATTTATTAGGAAGAGTTAATAATGTTACTATTAAGGAAAGTCCTGACTATATTAAAAATGCTTTAATAGCTTCTGGTATAAGACCAATTAACAACGTAGTAGATATAAGTAACTATGTAATGCTTGAAACTGGTCAACCACTTCACTTTTATGACGCTGATAAAGTAGGTAAGTTAATAGGTGTTAGAATGGCTAATAATGAAGAAGTGCTAACTACATTAGATAAAACTGATAGAGAACTAACAACAAACGATATAGTTATATATAACGAAAGTGGTGCAATTGGACTAGCAGGTGTGATGGGTGGACTTTCTACTGAGGTAACAAAGGACACTAAAAATATTCTTATAGAAAGTGCAATATTTACTCCTGGTGTTATTAGAAAAACTGCTAAAAGAATATTAAGAAGTGAAGCTTCTAGTAGATTTGAAAAAGGGCTTGACTATAAAAGAACATACTTAGCTATCAATAGAAGTAAAGAACTTCTTTCAACTCTTGCTGGTGGTACAGTTAGTGAAGGATTAATAATTTATGATAAAGTAGATAAAAGTGAAAAACACGTGCTAATCTCGTTAGAAAAAATTAATAGTGTTCTAGGTCTTTGTCTTACTAAAGAAGACGTTGTAAATGTATTAAATAAGCTTAAATTTAGTGTAAATATTAATAACGATGAGTTTGATATTATTGTACCTAGTAGAAGATTAGATGTGTCAATAAAAGAGGATATAATAGAAGAAATTGGTAGAATATATGGGGTAGATGAAGTACCTATTACACTACCTAGCACTAACAATGGAAGAAGCAGGTATGATAACTATGACAGAATTATTAAGACTAAATTAAGTGATATGGGACTAAATGAAACTATTACATATAGCCTTATTAATAAAAAAGACATTAATAAATTTGTAAGTGAAGAATTTACTCCAGTTGAAGTAATGGAACCTTTAAATAGCGAAAGAAGTACTTTAAGAAATAGTTTAATCTCGTCTTTAATTAATGTTTATGAATATAATAAAGCAAGAAACATCAAAAATGTAAGCATATTTGAAATAGGTTCATGTTATTCTAAAGTAGAAAATGACTATGTTGAAACAAGTAAACTAGCAATACTTATGAGTGGAGAATTTATTACTGGAATTAATACTAGTGTTAAAATAGATTTCTACTATTTAAAAGGTGTAGTTGAGTCTTTACTAGATTACCTTGGCTATAAAGGAAGATACTCATTTGTAAGTGACGTGACTATTAAAGAAATGCATCCATATATGAGTGCAAATATAATACTAAATGGGCTAAATGTTGGATTTATTGGTAAAGTACATCCACTAGTAAACAAAGAAGACTTGTATGTATGTGAAATTAACTTAAGTACATTAAGAAGTGTTAAAGCTGATAAGATTAAGTTTAAAGAATTAAGTAAATATCCTAGTATTAAAAAAGATATATCGTTTATATTTAGTGATGTTGTAGTAAGTGATAATATTATTAAGGATATTAGAAAACTTGGTGGTAAAACACTTACAGAAGTAGTAGCGTATGACGAGTATATTATGGGTAAAGAAAAGAGTTTAACATTTACTCTTAACTATATGAGTGAAGAGAGAACTTTGACTGAAGAAGAAGTTATGGCTTCATTTAATAATATTATTAATGGAATTACTGTAAAATATAATGCAAAACTAAAAAATATGTAGATAAATAAAAATATTTATTGTATAATTAAATAGGAAAGGTGGTAATGATATGAATCCATGGATAATTGTGGGAATAGTTGTGCTTTTAATCATTCTTTATGTAATTAGTACATACAATACTTTAATTAAATTAAGAAATAGAGTAAAAGACCAATGGGCACAAATTGAAGTACAATTAAAAAGGAGATTTGACTTAATACCTAATATAGTTGAAACTGTTAAAGGGTATGCAAAACATGAAAGTGATACTTTGAAAGGAGTAATTGAAGCAAGAAATAAATTTACTGTAGCAGGTACAAAAGAAGATGAAATGAAAGCTAATAATGAGTTAACTGGCGCTATTAGACAATTATTTGCATTAAGTGAAAGTTATCCTGAATTAAAAGCTGATACAAGTTTCTTAAAACTTCAAAGTAATCTTGAAGAAACAGAAGATAAAATATCTAGTGCTAGACAATTTTATAATGATACAGTTTTATCTTTAAATAATAAAGTTGAATTATTTCCTTCAAATTTAGTTGCTAAAATATTTGGATTTAAAAAAGAAGCATTCTTTGAAGCAGAAACTGAAGCTAAAGTTGCTCCAAAAGTACAGTTTTAAGCTTACTAAATGTAAGCTTTTTTCTTTTAATAGGAGGATTTATGAAAAAAATATTGGTTTTAATAATAAGTTTGTTTTCATTTATTAGTGTTAACTATGCAGTAAGTAGTGATCAAGTTAATTATAAAATAGAAGATTATATAGTAGATGCTATTATTGATATAAGTGGGAACTTAAAAGTAAGAGAGATTATCAAGAGTACTGGTAGTTATAATGGTTATATAAGAGACTTAATTTATAAAAATGATAGATTAGGAGACTTTACAGGAGATACTTCTAGTTTTGAAGGAAGTAGTATATATAACCCAACTGGAATAGACAATATAAAAGTTGGTAGTATAAACTATAATGGAGAGTTAAGTTTTGACGCGTTTAATAGTGAAGTGACTGAATTTAGTGAATGCACTAATAATCGTGGATGCTATACTATCAGTGATATTACAAATGGCAAAAGTATAAAGATGTATAATGAAACAGTTAATTCTAGTACATACTTTTATATAGAATATACTTTAGGTAATACGGTAGTACTACATAATGATGTAGCAGAGTTGTATTTAAGTTTTATAGGTAATGGGTTTGATGATGATATAGGAAGGTACCAATTAAGAGTTACTTTACCACAGGCAACTACTACTGAAACAAGAGTATGGGCACATGGTCCACTAAGTGGAGAAGTTAGTAGAATAACAGACGAAGTAGACGGAGCTACTAAATATTATGGAGGATACTTAAAAATTGAAGACTTAAGTAAGAATACTCCAGTAGATATGAGAATGGTTTTTGATAAAAGTTTAATTATGGTAGACCATCCATTCTTAAAGAAAAGTAAGGTTGATGCGTTAGACAAAATACTTGAAGTGGAACAAGTAAGAGCTGATGATGCTAATAAACAAAGAAAAACTGCTAAAATATTAGTGTATGGAACATACGCTTTAAGTGGGACTTATTTATTAATTTTACTATTAATAATAGTTTATCTATATATTAAGTATGACAAAGAAAGAAAGCACTCTTTTGATATGGAATACAATAGAGAGTTTATAGATGACTATGATGTAACAGCAATTGAATACCTATATGATAAAAAGATAACTGAAAAAGCTTTTTCTACTAGTATATTAAATCTAATATATAAGAAAAAAATTAGTTTTGAAAAGTTAGATAAGAAAGACTATAAATTTACTAGAACTACAGTAGACGAAAGTGAGTTAAACGAGGGTGAAAAGAAAGTAATGGATATACTTTTTAATAAAGCTGGAAGTAATAATATGGTTACTTTAAAAGATATAAAAAAATATGCTAAAGAAGTTAATGGTACAACTAGTCCATTCTTAAAAGGTTTTGATACTTGGAAAAGTATTGTTACTAATGAAAGTGAAAAATTAAACTTCTATGAAAATAATAGCAGTGTTAAACTTAAGTTTTCACTATATGCCTTAGTAAGTATATTAATACTTTATTTAGATATAAAACTAGGTATGTTTAACTTACTTGCATTTATAGTTATAATTAGTACAATAGTTTATATAATATATTTAGTTAGCTTTAACAAAAGAACTATAAGAGGTAACTTAGACTATAATAAATGGAAAGCTTTTGAAAGATTTTTAAAAGATTTTGGTAGATTTGATGAAAAAGAACTTCCTGAAATTAAGTTATGGGAAAGATACTTAGTATATGCTAATATATTTGGTCTTGCAGATAAAGTAGGTAAGACTATGAAAATTAAGTTTAATGAAATGTATCCAAATGATTACACTAATAGAGATTTTGTATTTGATTATTACTTATGGAGTAGTTTAAACAGCAATATTAATAGAACAGTACACTCGTCAATTTCTACAGCACATTCTGAAGTAGCGTCTAAAATAGCTGAAAGCTCTAGTTCAAGTGGAAGTGGTTTCGGCGGAGGATTTTCTTCTGGTGGAGGCTTCGGCGGAGGCGGAGGTGGCGGCCGTGGTTTTTAATACAGAACTTAACTATATCAAAAATGATAGAATTAGAAGTAGTATAGAAGTATTAATTAGTAAAATACCTGATTACTTTTATAAAGAGGCTGCTAGTTCTACAGGTAAATACCATCCTGCATTCAGTCAAGGCGAAGGTGGACTTTTAAGACACACTAAAGCTGCAGTAAAAATAGCTAATACATTATTAAATAATGACACTATTGGATATAAATTTACAAAAGATGAGAAAGACTTAATAATACTTGCATTAATAATGCATGACACGGTAAAACGTGGAATACCTGAAGAAAGATACACAAAAATAGAACACCCACTTTTAGCAAGCAAGCTTATAAAAGACAATAAAAAAGAAACTACTTTAACAGAAGAAGAAGTTAACTTAGTATGTAGTATGATAGAAACTCATATGGGACAGTGGAATACTGACTTTAACGGTAACGAAGTATTACAAAAACCAAAAACTAAATACCAAAGATTTGTCCATATGTGTGACTACTTAGCTGCTCAAAAGTTTATAAATATAAACTTTGATGAAAATAACGAAATAATATGCTAAAAGGTACTTGAAAAAAGTATCTTTTTTTGATAAGATTATCTTGTAATAGCGAGAGTAACAAAAAATTTCAAGCTTAAAAAAACAAAGGAGAGATACACATGAAAACAAAATATGCTGTAAAACCTAGTATGGGGGGGGGTATATTAAGACTAATAATTAATCTTAATGATTTTTCATGTGCAATAAAATGGATAGAATAATTCTACCCATTTTTTCGTGTGTAAGGAAAGAGGTAATGTATGACAAATGAAGAGTTAAAAAAAGTAGTTGGA
>UMDH01051166.1_pt1 | contig 10827 bp, 9 predicted proteins | sample 1964441 | NCBI WGS metagenome assembly UMDH01 (sample SAMEA4835989, study PRJEB28245) | human gut metagenome | biome: gut microbiome; material: fecal sample | place: Denmark | collected 2008 | reverse complement strand
AAGGTTTAAAACTTGTAGTTTATCGAATGCTTACAAATAAGAAAAGCAAGAGATTAAAACTTTATATCTCTTATTACCTTTGGTGATAACATTAAAAGCAAAAGGCTGCTTCATTTTTGAGGCAGCCTTTTGCTTTAGTATTGTTAGTTTTCTTATAAAGGATTAGTCAATTTCTTCGTCAGCTTCGTATCCACCCATTTCGCGAATAGCATTTTTCAGCATAACATACTGTTGGAATAAGTGGTTAACTGGTACTTCGTTTTCAGTATAGTCATGCATTGGGCTCTTCAGGAAGAAACTCAAGAAGCGCTGTATACCATAACGACCTGCACGTGCTGCCAAATCACTTAACAGAACCAAATCAAGACATAATGGTGCTGCTAAAATAGAGTCACGGCACAAGAAGTTGATTTTGATCTGCATTGGATATCCCATCCATCCGAAGATGTCAATATTATCCCAACCTTCTTTATTATCATTGCGAGGAGGATAATAATTAATTCTCACTTTATGATAATAGTCTGTATATAAATCAGGTTGTTCTTCCGGTACGAGGATTGATTCAAGTGTAGAGAGTTTACTAACTTCTTTTGTATGGAAGTTGGCAGGTTCATCCAGAACCAAGCCATCACGGTTTCCTAAAATATTAGTAGAGAACCATCCTGATAATCCTAAGCAACGAGTTCCAATGATCGGAGCAAATCCAGATTTTACTAATGTTTGTCCAGTTTTGAAGTCCTTTCCAGCGATAGGCATCTTAGTTTTTTCTGCCATTTCCCACATAGCAGGAATATCAACAGTTGTGTTCGGAGCTCCCATGATAAACGGTGCACCTTCTGCCAGAGCTGCATAAGCGTAACACATAGAAGGTGCTACATGTTCACGGTCATCGTTTTTCATAGCTTGTTCAAGTGCTGCCAATGTACCGTGTACTTCTTCGCATACTGGTACATAAATTTCTGTAGAAGCAGCCCAAAGAACAACAATACGGCTACATCCATTTTTTTCTTTGAAGTTGCGGATATCTTTACGCAATTCTTCTACCATATCCCAGCGTGTTGCGCAGTCTTTTACATTATTTCCATCCAGACGTTTTGCATAGTTATGGTCGAAGGCTGCTTTCATAGGAACGATATTTTCCAGCTCATCTTTTACCGGATTAATATCTTTTTCTTTCAAGACTTCGCAATTTATAGCTGATTCGTAAGCGTTAGCAGGATATACATCCCATGCACCGAATACGATATCATTTAAATCTGCGATAGGTACAATCTCATTGTAGTGAAGATATTTTTTGTTGGCTCCACGTCCGACACGTATTTTATCGTATTGAGTCATTGAACCGACAGGTTTTGCTAATCCTTTGCGGACCATCAATACACCAGTCATAAAAGTAGTTGCTACCGCACCCAAACCTACACACACCACTCCTAGTTTGCCGTTTGCTGGTTGTACATTCATTTTTTCCATTTCTAATTTGTTTTTCTAGTTTGTCAAATAACAAAGTAATATTACATGCCGTAAAGTTATACTTTTGTTTTTAACCACAAGCATAAACTTATTTTTTTTATTTCTTGCTTGGAGAAATTGAACAATATTTCGTATAAAATGACAATAAAATCATTGTTCTAGACAGATAAAAAAAGAATTGGGACAACTTTCTTAAGTTCAAAAATGCTATCTTTGCACCCGTTTTTTATAATGAAATAGTTATTAATAATGAATGATATTTGTTGCATCGGGCATATAACATTAGATAAAATTATTACTCCTAAACAAACTATTTATATGCCGGGAGGTACTTCCTATTATTTTTCTCATGGTATTTCTCATTTGAATGATTGGAAAAATTATAAATTAGTAACTTCGCTCGCTCCTAGTGAGTATTCGTCTGTGGATGAATTGACGGGGAAAGGTCTTAATGTAGAAATAATACCTAGTAAGAAAACTGTTTATTTTGAAAATTCGTATGGGATAAATCAAAATAATCGTACTCAGCGTGTTTTAGCTAAAGCCGACCCCTTTACAGTTGAAAAAATACAGCATATAGAGGCTAAAATCTTTCATCTTGGAAGTCTGTTGTCAGATGATTTCTCTTTGGATGTGATCAAATATTTATCTAAGAAAGGTATATTGTCTGTAGATGCGCAGGGATATTTACGTGAAGTGAGAGGTGAAAATGTATATCCCATTGATTGGTGTGAAAAGAAAGAAGCTTTAAAGTATGTTCATATTTTGAAAGTAAATGAGCATGAAGCAAAAGTTCTGACAGGGCTGGATGATTATCAGGCTGCAGCTCGGCAGTTGGCAGAGTGGGGAGTAAAAGAAGTTTTGCTTACATTAGGTAGTGAAGGCTCTATTATTTATGCGGAAAATAGTTTCTATTATATTCCTGCCTATCCTCCTAAAGAGGTAGTTGATGCTACTGGATGTGGTGATACTTACATGTTGGGATATCTTTATATGCGTAATAAAGGGGTATCATATGAGGAGGCCGGATGTTTTGCTGCTGCACTTTCTACTGTTAAGCTGGAAAAATCAGGACCTTTTAGTGGAACAGAGGAAGATGCATGGAAAATTATAAAAGATAGTAACTTGAAGGTTATAAAAAAGTAAATCATAACATACGTAAGTTAACTTCATACATAAATGGCATGTACAAATGAATATTCCTTTTGTACATGCCATTTGATTTTTATCAGACCCTATTGGGCCTAAGGAGATAGTTCTTTATTATTCAATATATTTTGTGTAACGTTCTATGAAGCTACGGAATTTAGGTATACGCATTAATACATATTCAAAACAACATATGCCTAATAATGCACATAGAATACCAAGTGTTACATCTATAATATAGTGATGTCCGGAATATACAGCCGTAAACCAAATACCTACCATGATGACTGCAAATATAACTCGTAGCCAGTTGTAGCAGCGTGCCCGGAAAGAATAAAACAATGCAACAACCATGTAGGCTGAATGCAGGGACGGTACTGCTGCAAATACGTTTGCATTTCGTCCATATAATCCCTGAAAAATTGTTAGTCCCGTCATTGCATCAAATCTTCCTAATCCTGCAACGTCTCCAGGTGTATTTAAAATTGGCTCAAAACCGTAATTCATAACATACCAGGGTGGAGCTGCCGGATGTATATAGTATCCTACAAATCCTATCAAATTGACAAAAAGGAATACAAGAGCAAATCGCAAATATATTTTGCGCTGTCGGCTAAAATACAGCCCTAATCCGAATAAAATAGGGACTGGGACCCAGCAGAGGTAAAAGATTCCTGCCATGAAATCCATGACTGCACAATGATGGATATTGAAAAACTCATTGGGAGTAAAAACTCCTTGGGCAGTCATAATTCCAAAAATATTTTTTTCAGCTTCATATAAACCTTTTACATCGATAGGGTTTACTTCATAGTTGGGAACAATACGCATCCAGTCATATGAAATCGCGAATATAGCGAAAGGAAGTAACGCTACAATCAGCTTTTTTGTTTCCTTGCTGATCAGAAATAACAATGCGATAAGGACTCCCATTCCTATATGCTCAGGACGTATACCGATGAAGGTTGCCGTTACACTTATCCATGCTACAAGAGAAATGACTAATATACTTATTTCTCTTGTAGAAGGTTTATCTGTCATTATCTTCATACGTGATCTATTATTTTTTCATCAGTTGTCTGCGGCTATACTCAATGCGTGCAAAAGCTGTGATATTAGCAAAAATGGCGATAAAGCCCATAGGGACAATTAAAATAAGCATTGGATCGAAAGATAAATCTGGATTTTGTGTAGCAACAATGCCGCATATCAGTAATCCTAGGCTTGTTAATACCACTCGTTCTGGACGTTGCATAAAGCCGATTTTACACTCTAAACCGAGGCCTTCAGCACGGGCACGTACATAGCTTACCATTAATGAGCCGACGAGGGCAGCAAATGTAATAATAGCTCCTAATAGGTAGTCATGTCCAATTAGGCAAAAGCAAATACCTCCCAGCGTTACTAATTCACTGTATCGGTCCAGTACAGAATCATACATTGCTCCAAATGTTGAAGACATACCTCCGATACGAGCCACCTGACCGTCCATCATATCGAATAGTGATGACAGTAGAATAACTCCACCTGCCCATCCTATTAAACTATAATGATTCATATCTTGGTTTATACCTGCATAAACCAGAATACAAGCTCCTGCTAGGTTCCCGAGGAATCCGATTGTTGTAACCAGATTAGGAGTTATCCCGATCTTAATCATTCCATGAACCAAAGGATTAATGATTTTGTAAATTAATTGCTGAAGTGAATCACGCAATTTTTTAGCTTGTTTTTTTATTTCCATGTTGGTTTGTGATTTGTTTTATTTTATTTTTGAGTTTTTCATTGATATGTGCATCTTTAAAGACAAATGTCTTGTGTAGATTATAGTTCCATAATATCGCAACCATAATAGATACGCTGACCTTGGCGATAATGAAAGCTGTTGATTGATTTATTGAGATAAAACTATTTTGTAACGTAAGAAATTCAGTTAATAGATAAGTCCCCCATAAATTTAGTCCAATGCTTCCTATCCATACCAAAGTGTACTTTATGATGACAGGAATAGGGCTACAGTCTTCTGTCTGAAAAGTCCACTTATAATTAATAGCACAGTTAGTTAATCCTCCGCTGATAGAACCGATTAGTGTCGCATATACATAGTATACATTTGCACATTGATTCAATAAAATGCTTATCAGAAAGTCGACAAAAGTAGCAATCTGTGCAGAGAGCTGCGCTCTGATGAACATAAATAGCCCTCCCTTTTTGCAAATAGATATGAATAAATTTTTCACGCGCACACGAATCGATACAAAAGAATGACTATGCCTCCATATATTCCCGACAGGATATCATCCGCCATGATACCGTATCCGGAAGGTAATTTTTCAGCCTGTTTGATGCCTAATGGTTTAAGTATATCGAAAAAACGGAACAAAATAAACGCTGCAAATATATATCCGATATAATTGTCTGCCGGTACAGCAAGTAGAGCAATCCATGTTCCAACCATTTCATCGATTACTACGCGCGATGGATCTTTACCCCAATATTTTTCAGAAACCCCCGATGACCAGATGCCTAAAAAAGTAAATATGCAAACAAGTAAAAATGTACATTGTAATGTTTGGTAGTAATCATTAAATAAAGATGCATATCCCCACCAGATAAGTGTGGCAAGCAATGCCCCAGCTGTACCCGGTGCGATAGGACTGTACCCTGAGCCAAAGCCACTTGCTATCAGGTTATGGAATAATGGTATTTTAGACATGTTTATTAATCTTGAAAATTATACGATTCTTTTTTTGTTTGAGTGCACAAAATTACGCTTTTTATCTGAATTGACTTTCCTAAAAATCTAAATTAATAATAGTTAATACTGCATAAAAGACGGTCTATTTATCGTTTTTGTTACTACTTGACTTGTCTAAAACAATAAAGAGCAGTAATTTCGCCTCTGTTTTTATGAATATCGAAAAAAGCGTATTGAAATTTTTTATGGTAAAACGATTACTCCTAATAATGACATTTTGCATTTGGGCTGTAGGTCTGTGTGCTCAAATTCACGGAGTTGTTATTGATTCCGATACAGGAGATCCAATTCCTTATTTGAATGTTTATTATGATGGGAAAGGTGTAGGTACAATCACAGATATCGATGGAAAATATTCGATAGATTATCATCCGGGGTGGACAAAGTTAACATTTTCGATGGTGGGATATGCTACACAAGTGATAACAGTTTCTTCTAAGACAACCGAACTGAATATAAGTATGAAGTCGGATTTGGTTCTCGATGAAGTTATTGTAAAGCCCAAGCGTGAAAAGTATTCACGTAAAAATAATCCGGCAGTAGAACTTATGAAGAAAGTAGTTGCTTCAAAAGAGAAAACAAATTTGGAGCAAAACGACTATTATCATTATAATAAGTATCAGAAGATTACTTTTGCGATGAATAATATTACCACAGATTCATTGCGAGAGTCGTGGCTGTTTAAGAAGTATCCTTTTTTCCGTGATCAGGTAGAAACTTGTGATGTAACGGGAAAAAATATCCTGCCGCTTTCTGTTGATGAAACTGTTTCGGAGAAAATCTTTAGAAAAAATCCACGTTCGGAGAAGACAATTATTCAGGGAATAAATTCAACCGGAGTCAATGAACTGTTTAGTACAGGTGATATGCTGACTACGGTTTTGAAGGATGTTTTTCAGGATATAGATATTTATGAAGATCGTTTCCGCTTTTTGCAGTATCCGTTCGATAGCCCTGTTTCGGACGCCGGTATTCGTTTTTATAAGTTCTATATAATGGATACGGTATATGTAGAGCGGGATAAATGCTTCCATTTATCTTTTGTCCCTAATAACTCTCAGGATTTTGGTTTTACTGGACATCTGTATATTTTGGCAGACTCAACTTATCGTGTAAAAGAATGTCAGTTGAACTTGCCTAAAAAAACGGATATTAATTTCGTTGATAATATGATCATCGACCAAAAATTTGGTGAACTGCCTACTGGGGAATGGGCTTTATTGGAAGATGACATGTTGTGCGAACTGTCATATCTAAAGAAAGTATTGGGCTCTTATCTTGTAAGGCGTACTACCCGCTATTTTGATTTTGCTTTTGATCCTTTGCCTGATAAGCTTTTTAAGAAGAAAGGTGATGAGATAAAAGATGTCAATGCAATGATGCGTGATGACAAATATTGGAGTCAGTACAGGCAAGAAGATTTGACTCAGTCGGAAAACAGAATGAGCAGTTTTGTTGACGACTTGACCAAAATAAAAGGATTCAAGTATATCATGTTCGTATTGAAAGCTTTTATTGAAAACTTCGTGGAGACCAGTACGCCGGATAGTAAGGTCGATATAGGTCCTATCAATACCATGATTACTTCAAATTATATTGATGGACTTCGTTTGCGTGCTTCGGCTCAGACTACGGCAAACCTGAATCCGCATTTGTTTTTGAAAGGGTATTATGCATATGGTTTTAAAGACCAGAAATCCAAATATATGGGTGAGGTAGAGTATTCATTCGACAAGAAGGAATATTTGCCGCGTGAATTCCCTAAACACTCACTCACGTTTACTTATCAATATGATAATATGTTGCCTTCTGATAAGTTTATTAATACAGATAAGGATAATGTATTTACTTCATTGAAGGTTTGTACTGTCGATCAGTATAATTATGAGCGTAAGGCTACCATAAAATATGAACGTGAACGGGAGTTTGGCTTTAAAACGACTGCAATGATTCGCTATGCTAACTATGAGCCATGCGGAGAATTGTTCTATCGTACGATGGCCGGTGAAAGTTCATTGCAGACGTTTATTGCTGAACAGCAGTTGTCTGGACAAAAATGGGTACATTCTCCATTCAATACTCATGACATTACGGTAGCTGAAGCATCCGTTGCATTCCGCTATGCTCCTGGTGAAACATTTGTCAACACCAAACAACGGCGTCTTCCTATCAATCTGGATGCTCCGGTGTTTACTTTGCAGCATACATTGGCTTTGAAAGGTGTATTGGGAGGCGATTATACGTATAATGTAACGGAAGCAAGTGTCTATAAACGTTTCTGGTTTAGTTCATGGGGAAATGTTGATGCCCGTTTGAAAGGAGGTATTCAGTGGAATAAAGTACCATTCCCGCTGTTGATTATGCCTGCTGCCAATCTCTCTTATATCATTCAGGATGAGACATTCAATTTGATCAACAATATGGAGTTCTTAAACGACCGTTATGCTTCATTGGATGTTTCATGGAATATGCAAGGTAAATTGTTCAATCGTATTCCATTGTTGAAAAAACTGAAATGGCGTGAGTTTATTGGCGTAAAATGTTTGTGGGGAACGTTGACCGATAAAAATAATCCGTTCCTGGAGCAAAACCGTAATGACGATATACTAATGAAGTTCCCGGGACATTATGATTATAATGGAGAATACCGCTATTCAAGCAATGTGATGGATCCCAAGAAGCCTTATGTGGAGATTACCGCTGGTATACATAATATCTTCAAGCTTTTGCATGTAGAGTATGTACGCCGTTTGAATTATAACAATCTTCCGACTGCAAACAAGTGGGGTATTCGCTTTATGATTCGTACCGTATTTTAAAATTTCTGCCAAAATTGCCTGATGTATTAAACTTTTTGTAATTTTGTCATATATTGAATGTAGAATATGGTAAAGTCAGAAATACAGAATATAAAGTTGCGATTTGGCATTATTGGTAATGCCGAAGGCTTAAATCGGGCTATTGACATTGCAATACAGGTTGCTCCTACAGATTTGTCTGTACTGGTAACAGGAGAAAGTGGTGTCGGTAAAGAAAGCTTTCCGCAAATTATTCACCAGTTCAGTCGCCGCAAACACGGTCCCTATATCGCAGTCAACTGTGGCGCAATACCTGAAGGAACTATTGATTCAGAGCTTTTCGGGCATGAGAAAGGGGCTTTTACCGGAGCTATCAGTGATCGTAACGGATATTTTGCTGAAGCCAATGGGGGAACGATTTTTTTGGATGAGGTGGGCGAACTACCATTATCCACACAAGCTCGTTTGTTGCGTGTCCTTGAGTCTGGCGAATATATTAAGGTAGGTTCTTCTAAAGTTCAGAAGACAGATGTGCGTATTGTTGCTGCTACAAACGTGAATTTTGCAGATGCAATAGCGGAAGGACGTTTCCGTGAAGACTTGTATTATCGTTTGAATACAGTGCCAATCAAAATACCTCCTTTGCGTGAACGTCCGGATGATATTGCTTTGCTGTTCCGTAAGTTTGCTGCTGACTTTGCTGAAAAATATCGTATGCCTGCCATTCAGTTGACTGACGATGCCAGACATATGCTTGTATCATATTCCTGGCCTGGCAATATTCGTCAGTTGAAAAATATAACAGAACAGATTTCTATTATAGAAACCAACCGCGATATTACAGCAGACATTTTACAGGGGTATTTGCCTGCGCAACCGGTATCTCGTCTGCCGGCTTTATTGGGAGTGAAGAATACTTCCGGAGGAAAAGGTTTTGAAAGCGAGCGTGAAATTCTTTATCAGGTTTTGTTTGATATGCGTCGCGATGTAACCGAGCTGAAAAAACTGGTTCACGATATTATGTCTGAACGTGCCGGAACTCCGATAAATCATCCTACGGAAACTGCGACTGTACATTATTTACAGAATCCGGTAGGAATGGTACAAGACCCCCCAGTAGTGGTCGCTCCGGTTTCTGTGCCTGTTGTAAAGCCTTCTGTTTCGTCTGTAAATACTATATCTCCAGTAAAGGTTTCTTCGGATGAAGTAGCAGAAGTACAAGATACAGAAGAATATGTAGAGGAAAATCTTTCTTTGGATGAGGTGGAGAAAGAAATGATTCGGAAAGCATTGGAACGCCATCATGGCAAACGCAAGAATGCGGCAAATGATTTAAAAATATCAGAGCGTACGCTCTATCGAAAAATAAAAGAATATGGGCTTGATTAAAAAATATTATAAGTTAGTTTCTGTTTTGTCTGTTGCTGTCTGTATAATGGTGGCATGTACTGTGTCATATAAGTTTAATGGTGCATCCATTAATTATGATAAGGTAAAAACAATTTCTTTCGAAAATTTCCCGAACCGTTCTGCAGCGTTTGTATGGGGACCTATGGAGTCGATGTTTAATACGGCTTTGCAGGATATATACATGCAGCAAACTCGCTTGAAACAGGTTAGACAAGGAGGAGATTTGGAATTGTCAGGTGAGATTACGAACTACGATGCTTATAATAAGGGTGTGGGTTCCGACGGTTATTCTACTATGGCTGAGTTGAGAATGACTGTTAATGTACGTTTCGTGAATAACACAAATCATGCTGAAGATTTTGAACAGCAATTTTCTGCGAGCCGTGAGTATAATGCAAGCCAGCAGTTGTCTTCTGTTCAGGAAGATCTGGTTGACCAGATGATCGATGAAATAGTGGAACAAATATTTAATGCAACAGTAGCGAACTGGTAATTCATTCAAATGATGCAGCAACGTTTATATGAGTGGATATTGCATCCGGAATATTTGAATAAGGATAGCTTGTTTGAGTTGAGAAATTTATTGGCTCGCTATCCTTATTTTCAGACAGTTCGGTTACTTTATCTGAAAAATCTCTTCTTGCTTCAGGATGCTGATTTCAAGGATGAATTAAGGGAAAGTGCATTGTATATAGCCGATTTAAGTGTTCTTTTCTATTACATCGAAGGAGAGCGTCTGGTAATAAAGAAACACCCCTCTGAAAAAAACGTATCAAGTGATTCCTCTACTGACCGGACTTTAGATTTGATAGACCGTTTCTTGTCGGATTTATCGGAGGAAACTTCTATGGAACTACCATTGCCAGCAGAAGTTAATGTAGATTATACTTCCATTTTGATGCAGGAACCTGATGCAGAGCCTGCTTCTTCTGCCATGTTGAAAGGCCAGGATTTGATTGATAACTTTATTGAACAGTCAGCAGGTTCTGAAACCTTGGCTGTGGTGGAAGAGGATGACTTGATGCAAGAATCAGATACGACAGATGAAGTTCCGGAGGAAACAGATATACAAGAGGGAGAAGATGAGGTAGAGAGAATAGAAGAAAGTTCGGATGAAAATTATTTTACTGAAACTTTGGCTAAGATCTATGTAAAACAGCAACGATATGATAAAGCTCTTGAAATAATTAAAAAATTAAATTTGAAATATCCAAAAAAAAATGCTTACTTTGCAGACCAAAT
>UMDH01057006.1_pt1 | contig 11267 bp, 10 predicted proteins | sample 1964441 | NCBI WGS metagenome assembly UMDH01 (sample SAMEA4835989, study PRJEB28245) | human gut metagenome | biome: gut microbiome; material: fecal sample | place: Denmark | collected 2008 | reverse complement strand
CCCAGCCACAACAAGTTGGAGGATACCCAATGATACATCCCTTGAGTTTTGCCGGAAAGAATTTCTATTCCGAAATTACAAGCTTCATCAGGTTCTATAAATTCCAGTTGTTTGAAGAGACGGGGCAGCTGGTGGAACATATAGGCCTGAGATGCTATTCTGATCGGATTTTAATGCAGATAATCTTCTAGGGGTATGAATGTATTGGTAGCATGTGAAGAAAGTCAGGCCGTTTGTTTGGCTTTCAGAAGATTGGGTCATAAGGCTTTCAGTTGTGACCTTCAGGAATGTAGCGGTGGACATCCCGAGTATCACTTCAAAGGAGACATGTTTGATGTAATAGCCAATCGTGGTGGAACTTTGGAGAATGGTACTAAACATTTCCTTGATAGTTGTTGGGATTTGGTTATAGCCCATCCACCCTGTACTTATCTTGCTGTTTCAGGTGCAAGGTGGTATTATCACCCCGATGATAAAAAACTTCCGATAGAACAGAGAAGACCACATCCGAAGTTCCCTGACAGAGCCAAAGACCGTGAAGATGCAGTTCAGTTCTTCATGGATGTTTCAAAGATAGGAGTGAATAAACTGGCTATAGAAAATCCGGTTGGTATCATGAGCAGCCGATGGAGAAAACCTGACCAGATCATAGAGCCTTGGCAGTTTGGTCATGAAGCGAGCAAGAAGACCTGTCTATGGTTGAAAAACTTACCTCTCCTGACACCTACAAATATAGTCGGGAAAGGTGAGATCTATGTTTCAAAGAGCGGAAACAAATCTCCTAAGTGGTTCACTGATATATTCTTCTCGGGTGTATCGCCTGAAGAAAGAAGAAAACTCAGAAGCAAGACTTTCCCCGGGATAGCAGATGCAATGGCTGACCAATGGGGAGGTAAGGTTATAGCAGCGTAATGGATATTGCTTTTTTCGTTGTAATGTTATAAAGGTCGTTATACTGAAAAAGGTATGGCGGCTTTCTTTTCCTAAAATGAATTACTTTCTTTATTTTTGTGAAAAGATAAAACTCAAAATTATGACAATGGAGGAATTACAAAAAGCTATAGAACTTCAATATCAGAGTAAAGGTATTGCAAGATGTAGATATAATGCTCTTAATAAGGTGTTCACTTTTCTGAAAGATTACAACTCCAAAGACAATGCTGTTTTTCTGAATAAAAGTAAGGAAGAACTAAAAACTGATTATACTCAATATTGGAATAAGAAACTTAATGGTGCAGAAAACCAAGCAATCAATGACATCTATAACTATATTAGTACTAAATCCAATTTCATTACTGCAAAGAAGGCGGCAAACAAAAAAGTTAGAATAAAGAATGATAAACTTAAGAACACTCCTCTATCTGATCATAAAATAGGACTACCTCCATGGCTAGGAGATTCACCAAAAGTATTAATTTTAGGGACTATGCCGGGAGACAAATCTTTAAGAGAACAAGTATATTATTGTGATACATCCCATAATTCGTTTTGGAAGATTATGTATTCAATCTTTGGAAAAAAGGATGATATGACGTCTAACCATGATTTTATCACTTCCCATAACATAGCCTTGTGGGATTGTGTACAGAGTGGAGTAAGAAAAGGAAGTATAGATGATGGATATGATATTAATTCCCTTATTACTAATAATATACAATCCTTTTTAAAAGAACATCCGAGCATAAAAACAATAGTCTTGAATGGCAAAGGAAAAGGTAGTAAAAAGCATCCTTCAACAGCCTTTCTTTTCAAACGTTTTTTCTCCACAATAGACTTTGATGGAAAGATTGTATTACTTTCTTCAACATCCAATACCTGTAGCCTTGCTTTTGAAGAGAAGTCGGAAGAGTGGGCTGTAATTTCTGAACTGGTTAAATAAATTTATCTATATAAAAAATAAGGGGAGACCGAGCATTGAAGTTCAGTCTCCTCTTTTTATTGGCTATTTCTTTCTTGATTTATATTTCCTACGTTCACATCCGAAAGTATTATGAGAGTAGGCATATTCAATTATTTCAGTAATATCATAATCCGGAATAAGCTCTTCGATGAATGATTTGGCTCTGTCTTTCTCTACTCCTGCCTTACATAGAACTCCAGCATAAGACATCGTAGTATTATTCCTCCCGTTGGCTATTGATTTTCCAGTCCAGATTTTCCCAAGGATACGGATTATACTATCATCGGAAACAACTTGTCTGCTCAGAGTGTTCAGGAATTTGGCTACATAAGATTCATCCTCGGTTATCATTTCATTTCCGGCTTCATCCTTTATTACGGTTTCTGTAACTGTTTCGGGTATAATTGGTTCAGGGGTAGATGGAACAAAGTGAAACGGCTCAGGTTTAGGATTTTTCCATAGGTTCGGATCATAGCTCAGAAAATTACCTCTCGCCAAATCTACCGTACTCGTATCTTTCTCAGGACAATCTAAGAGTTCCAAGAGCTGATTATACAAGTCATAATGGTAAAGCGGCTCATAGTTGTCATGGAGAATAACCGCTTTATAACCCTTACCGCTTGGAGTAACGTAATAGGCATAGACACATGAGAATCCTTGTAACCATTTTCCGAACTCATCCATCTTCTCCGGCTGAATATGGTCGAAATCCAGAGCCGTGAATGAAGAATAGTGTATAAGGTCGTTCCTGTTTTTGGTCTTGAAAGTTCCGTTCCATGTTACAGCCGGAAGTTTCATCTTGGCTTTCTCTTTTTCTTCCTTGGTTTTGGCTTTCCTTACCGCATCAACTTTTTCGGCTACATGATAATAACTACTAGTCTTGATTATATCCAATACCTTATCTATTTCATATTCTTCAGGGTGATTGATGTCTGTAATTCTATTGAAAAGTGATATTTTTGTTCTGAAGTGTGATGTTACCTTGAAAGTCGCTATCAATTTATCTTTCATCCTGACAGTCCTATCCTCGCAGGTCAGATATTCGGATATATCAGAAGCACTTGGTTTTCCTGCTATATTCAGCTCCTTATAGATACCTTGAAGTAAATCCTTGACTTCTGATTTGGTATAAGTCTTGTCTGTCTTCAAAGCATCTATTAGTTTCACTGCTATCTGATCCTTGGGTAGCTTGTCAAAAGGAGTAGGTTCGATAGCTTGTCTGATATAGTCTTCCCTCCAACATAACGCTTCAAATCCTTCTTTTCCAAGAGCGTCATGATATTTCTTATATTTGCCCTCTATGAAAGTACAGTCCTCCAAGAGTTCAGGGAAATTATCATATAGGTCACAATAAAGTCTGGCTTTTCTAGGGAACTGATTATCCAGATTCCACTCCTTGAAAATCCGCTGTACTTCAGGATCATCACTTCCTGAGGATTTTGTAACGACAGCACCAACCCTTAAAGCACGGTACATGGAAAAATCATTGTTATAGATCCGGTTTGTAACTTCCCATGCTCTTCTTTCAGATATTTCAAGGATTTCATTCTCAACAATTCTGACATTATTATCCGCATCCTTGATAATACAGCAATAGTGTTCCTTATGTCCCTGTTGCCTGATTGTATTTTCCATCATCTGCAATTGTTCATCCTTGTTCGGAACCGCATTAAAATTATCAATCTGCTTCTTTGTCTTATCCTTCTTCTCCTTGATTGAGTTCTCCAGTTCCTCTTCCGTAACCTTTGATTTTCGGGTATTAAAGTAAAGAGTGGCTGTATTACGGAACGGATTTGTATCAAGCCTCTGTCTACCTATTATCTGTTGTAAATCCACTGAAACATCCACGGTCATGCTTTTCACCAGCGGATTGGCAAAGATATAGGAATAGGCGTTGGTGGAATAGAAATCAGCACCTATATATACGGTGGAAGTACAGAAGGTGAACATCTTATGCGGTTCTCCCTTACCCGGAATATCACCGATCATAAACTTTTCTCCCACCTCCCTGGATAATTCATTCAGTTTCTTGATGTTTTCTGATTTGGAAGAGCAGATTATGTTTACCTCGTCCACTTTCAAGCCATTTTTCTTTATGATATTCTTTATAACGGAAACATCATTGATATAGAAAACAGCTTCCTTCGCTACAAATTCCTTACCATCCACGACAGTACTATTTCCTTTTCCTTCCCTGTATTTGCCGGTCAGCTCACTACATAGTTTGAAGACAGACTTTTTGGATTTTATAACCTCCACTTTCGGAATCTGCATCATACTTTCAGGCCATAAAAGTTCATAGAAAGTCATATCCTTGAATTGTCGGGTCATGTCAAGGTAGGATTCCAGGAAAGGTGTGGCTGAAAGATAGACCACAGTATTGAAAGCTCCCAGGATCTGCCCAAATTCGTATTCTGTTGTAGGCTTGAACTGGCAATCATAGAACATGGCTTGAAATTCATCCACCACCACAGTCCATTTATCCAGGTTTTCTTCATCAGCTACCAGAACTTCCTTTATCTTCCTGAGTGAGTCGTATGTGGTAAGGATCTTTTTCCCACCTGATTTTATATATTTCCCCAGTTCATCGTTAAAAGCAAAGACATCCTTTTCCGAATAAGACTTGCTCTCAAAATACTTCTCACGGTTTCCCTGATAACGGTAGAGATGGAGGTTGTCGGAGAGATGCTGTGAATACTTGTTATAGAGGAGCTGTTTTCTGGGACTGGCCAATATCACTTTCCTGTCTGAACCGATATAGGCTTCAGTAGCTCCACAACCACAAATCCTTTTATTCAGGATATAGTGTTGGTTCATAGGCAGAAGGTTCCATAACTCCTTCCATTCTGACAGATACTTTATTCCGTCAGGTACATTTAATGTTATCTTTTTCATTATCTGGAATTAAAAGTTTATGTTGGGGTTGGTCAGAGACAGAAGTAGATACGAAGTATGAGTATGGTACATAACCCGAAGGGATGTTATAAAAAAACTACAAAAACGTTATTCTTTAAGCATTTGTACCTCATTTGCACACTTTTTTATAACACTTTGTCTTACAGTTATGTATTACATTCCACTACGTTCCATACTCTTGTCTCCGACCAACCCTGATTATTCATTTATTGATTGTCAGGTAACTTGAAATTGGGATTATTCCAGTTTAGTTCTTTGGTCAGCTTATCTATATCCTCCTTCTTCCTTTTCATATACTCTTGATATTCAGGACTGCTTTCTTCCACCCATTTAAGATTTAAGGCATGAAAATCCTTGTAATCCATGTTCTTATGAAGTACCCTTGGCCTTTTCATTGTAGATTTATCCCCATCTACATATTCTGCCGCAGCCATCAGATCATCAACATCCGCAGTCTTATCTTCATAGTTTCCCCACTTATTCTTTCGCCTATAGGAAACATAGGGATGCTCTATTGCCTTCATCGAATCTGTGTCGCTGTCTCCGATTTCTTTCACAATAGGTAATGCTTTTTTCTTATCAAGTATTGTTCCATCAACTTTCACTTCCAAACCGTTATCTAATTTACGTTTGGTGGCTGTTGGTTTATACTTCCTGACCTGTTTCCATTCAAGATTATTGGCTTGACAGTTTCCTAAGTCGCCATCTTTATGAATCAGAATATATTTCTTTCCGTCTTTAGGCATGGGGTTATAAGCATCGGCAACTAATTCATCCAACGGAACATTCTTAGGCTTGACATTCAGAAATTTGGAGCCATCCGCATTGGCATGAATCTGTAGAAATCGGTTCCAGTCAGTAGTATTATACTCTTTATAAACACGAGTGCCAGCCCAATTTACTCGAATACCGTATTTCTTACTAATTCTCAATATTACATTACTTACTACTATATCAAGTGGTATCTTTTTATTACTCTTTGCCATTTTTCTTATTGGTTTTAATGGTTAATAAAATGTTTCTCTCTTCACTCAGGTATCTTACTAAAGAGTTATAGGCTTCGGTTCTTCTACGTTTTCTTGGAATTACAGCAAGAAGTTCACTCAATGTCACTTCAATGCTGAGACCGGAAACGAAATGTTCCTCACCGATATATTTTACCAGGGCTTCGACATCATCTTTGAATTTTTCCGGAGTTATACTTACTTTTCTAGCGATAACATCAGGGGCAGTATTTCCCTGACGATCCTTTGAAGATTCTGAACCTCCAAGGGATGTATGATTAAAATATAAATTCATAATCAGGAATAAGGTTCATAAGGTTACAGAGGAGCGTTTTAGCGATTTGGGGCGGATTATGGCTCTGAAATTCCTAAATCTGATTATTTGTGGAGAAGCCTTGTTATTTGTATATTTAGGCTTCCCCACTGTTTATTGTCAAGGTTTTATCTTTCTTGGAGTCGGATAAGCGTGGTATTCTTTTCCGTCCAAAAGACATCCGTTTTCTTTAGCACTACGTTTCACTCCATCAGCCCCCCAAGTTCCCCATTGCTTAAAAAAGAAAGCTGTACCTGTGGAAACGTCACATTGGGATTTAATATTCAAAATCCAGTCCTTTTCCATCTTTCTGGCTCTATTACCAGATTCACCGCCAACGATAACCCAATCAATATCAGACAAGTCAAGTGCTCCCAGGTCTTCCAACAAAGGCTCGCAACTGAGGAACCGTACCGGAGCATCCAGTTTCTTCAGGTAATCAATGCGATCTTTCACCTTCTGATTCTCAACAGTAACACCGAGCCAGACATTTTCAGGAATGGTATGAACTGAAAAATATTTATACATTCTATCGGCCCGTTTTGTCAGAATCTGAAATGTATGCTGTGGGCACTGGTTGATAACTTCCATTACTTTGTCGATGAAATCAAACGGGATTTCTATATGGAGGAAATCACCCATACTTGCCACGAACACAAGCTTGTTGCCTTTCCACCAAAAGGGTTCGTTCATACACTCGGGATGTATGGTCGGAGTAAAACCGTTCTGATACTTCGCTTGTCCCATAGCTTGTAGTCGTTTAACCATAGCTTTCGCATAACAATCATTACATCCGTCACTTATCGGAGTACAACCTGTCATTATATTCCAAGAAATGCTAGTCCACGAGATTTTTGTATTATTACTCATATTTTTTTCATTGTTATTTTATTATTAAAACTCAACATCCACCTGTTTCTAAGCCATTTATACTCTATACCCGGGATGTTTTCAGGCATAGAAAGGGCTGTAATGGGAATTTTTTGTTTTCTCATTATCCAAAAGTTTTTAGAAAGTTCAATTATGAGCAAGCAAGCCGGCGCCTATGCTTGCTGACTAATATCAGAATTTCAAGCACCTATAGGAGACTATTTCAATGCCAATCTCCTCATCCCTGATTGCGGATTGTTGTAAAGCATACCAAAGGTTAAGATCCTTCCCGACAATAACCAACTTCTTTTCCAGAGCGTCATCAAGGGAAGTAACAAGGTCTCCATTATCATCAACTATGGAAATATCACGTACCAGATAATCATAAGCAGATACCACATGAAGTATTATCTTACTCTCTAAAGGGCACTTCAACCGGCACTGTAGTTTGTTGATGATTCCGGTATCAAGTTTGGTCCTTTGAGGGAGACAGAGAATATATCCATCACTCCTAAGTTGATCTAATGTTTTCATCATCACGTTCTTTTATCAGTTTATAATTGTTTTCTCCTACGTTAAAGCGATGTTTTGTCTTTTGGGGAACAGAAATTGTAGTCAATGAAGTACAATTTGCGAAGGCTCTGGGGGCAATTTTAATTAACCTGGGGAAACTGATTTTCTCCATATACACATTCCCCTCAAAAGCACTCCCGCCTATTTCCATAACCCAGAACGGCACATCAAATTCCCGTTTGTTAGAAAAATTAAAAATCAGTGTACCGTCAGCCGTATATAGACATTCATCCTGGATTTTGAAATATTCAGACAGGTTGTCAATTTCCCTTATACCAGAATAGGCAAAAGGATTTCCTATGATTTCCTTCAAGCTATGTGGTAATGTGATACGGGTTAGGTTTGGGCACTTCCAAAACGCTTCCCGATTTATGCATTCCACTCCTTCCGGCAGGTGTACATGTTCAAGATTGGTACAGCCGAACAATAACTTTTCCGGTATTTCTGTTACCTTTGGAGGAATGGCTATTGAGTTTAGAGCCATCCTTTGAAAAGCTCCTGAACCTAATTTAGTAACCGAGTCAGGTAAATCCAAGAATTCGGTCTTATTGGAAAAAGAGAGGGTAGCAAAAGCATTATCCGAAATACTCTCTGTTCCGTTTTCGACAGCATAATAACAGCACTCTTGATTCAATAGCTTTAGAAATACCTTTCCATCGCCTGAATATAATGCACCATTACACTCTTTGTTCTGATTTTTCATCATTTAAAATTATAGTTGATCCCCCACCACGAAGATGGGGGAAGTTGTTTTATGAAAGAATTTTTTTGATTTTGTCAAGATTGGATGATTTTTTGGGTGAGGCTACACTGGAAACCATCCTGTCGTACTCCTCTTCCGCATTTAAAGCCAAAGCCTCGTACTCTTCCTTTTTACCATCCTTTTTGATTTCCTTCTGGAAATTTTTCCATGCTTGGGTTATTACTTCTGTTTTTTGGTTTACAGAATCTGCTTTTATGGCAGCAAGTAGTGTCTGTTTGGACAAAGAAGTGATAAAAAGCATCAGTTGATCCATCGTTTCAGCTTTCTGTACATCAGAAACGGCATTATAAGCTGCAATGACAGCATCAATGATGGCACTGTTCCTCTTCATACGTACTTCATTTCTACATGCTACCTGGATGGCTCTGCGTATTCTGTCTCCACGCTCTATTTCAGCATCCGTACCTCTAAGTTCATCAGACAGTTTATTGTAAAACAGCGCATCCTCAAATTTCTGTTTTCTATAGCCGTCAATCATCTTGTAAATTTTCCACGCGGCACGCTGGGTCATCTTATCCTCATTCACGCATTTTTCTATACTGGAAAGAACAGTCCTGCCCTCTTTTTCAAAGGTCTGTACCAGAAGTGTTTCGGTATCACGATGATTCCATTTCTTACAGGCAAGATTATATTCTCCAATAAATGCTCCTATAGGAACATCTTTAGGAATATTCACCAGTTCCATTCGTGCATCCAACGGAATGTTTCTGGTCTCTTCACTAGCTAGCCAAAGAGCAAGAGCATCCACTTTGTGCTGCCCGTCAAGAATGCAATAATACATATCTATATTAGGAGTGGCTAATGTAAGAATATTGCCTGCGCGATCTTTAAGAATATGACCTTTTTCTATCAGTTTTCGGGCGGCTACAACCTTAATGCTGTTCAGCATACCGACACGCTTGAAGGAGCCAAACAGAAACTCCACATGTTTCATGTCGATTGACCGGTTTTTATCAAGATATGCAAATTTCCCACCGGCTCTATGGAAATCAAAAACTCCTACCTTCTCGCCATTACTTAATTGCATAAAAATTTTAGCTTTGAGGGATTCCCCATCTATTTGCACACTACTTGCAAGTTGTTGCGCTCGCAGTTCCTTCTCTTTTGCGCTACTGTCACTGTTAGGCGTAGCACTACCCTGAGGTGTCATACCATTGTTAATACTCTCTATCATCGCTTGGATGGTTGCCTGCTCTGCCAATGCAGTCACAGGACTTTGGTTGTTTTCTTTCATTTTTTAGTATGAAAAGTTATTCAAATAAGCATCAATAGCAGCTTGATCATATAAAGGTGTCCGGCCTACATATTTTGTAGGCCTTAAATAACCTTGCTCCCTGTGGCGATATAACTTTGCTTTAGAGATATGAAGCATTTCACACAACTGTTTTGTTGTATATAGTTTCATACCTATATTGTTTACATTTATACTCTGGGAGGATTGTTCCACCCTTTCTAGCACTCGATTAACAATTTGATCGGCAATCGTTTTTGCTATATTGTTTATTAATTCATCCATCTTTCTTTTCTTTTGATGCCGCAAAATTCGAGATTTTCTCACAATAGCTTCAGGGGATATTTTGGAAAGAAAAAAGGTTATTCCCCCTACAAATAAAAAGCCCATTGGAATGACCAATGGGCTAGCACTCTTTATTCTAAATGACTTATAACAGACTTTTTTATATCTGCATCTATTGCTCGGTATCTAGAGAATGCTTTACTACCATCTGCGTGTCCTGTCATACTACCTATTAAATTAGCGTCTTTTACTTCTTTATATAGATTTCCAATAAAGTTCCTTCTTGCCATATAAGATGTTGCAACTTCATAGATGGGATGCTGTTCATCCTTTCTTGTTATCGGATTGATAACTGTTACGATTCTTGAAATATCAGCTTTCTGGAGCATTGTTTTTATAGCTTTATTATAATGTTGTATTGAAATGAAAGGTAATAACGTTTTATGCTTTCTATCTGCGTAACGGTTAAGAATTATTTTAGCTTGAGAGATTAGTGGTACGCTTACGGTCTTACCACATTCATCTACTGTTTTGCTTGGTATATATTCAATAGAATCGCCCACGACATTATCATCTGTTAATTTATAAAGATCACCGGAGCGAATACCTATGCAAGATTGAAAAACAAAGATGTCACGTTGTATTGCCAGTTGTGGATCATCTGAAAAGTCAAAATTAAACAGTTTATTCCTTTCTTCTATTGTTATAAAGAATGGAGTACCATAGACACAAGTCGGTAGATGATACTTTGTAAAAGGATTGTTAGTAGTTCTGCCTGTATTAACTGCCCAATTATAAAAAGTCCTAAGACGTTTTAAGATGTAGTGTACCCCATTAGTACCTCTAGCTTTTGGAATTCGCATTTCGGGATATGTTTTGTATATCTTTGCGTATTTAATACAATTTCCGTCTTGATCGAAAAAAGTATGTTCAATGCGTAAAAATTCCTCAAACTTAATCAGGTCTAAGTCTGTAACTTTATGAATATTGAGAGAGTAACCATTACCTCGGTATATCTCATATCTTTTCAACACTCGTATCAGTGTACCAAACTGCGCCTCTCTATTTCCGGTTTTTACGCGGACGGATATAAACAATTTCAATAAATCAAAAAAAGCTAGTTCATCATTGTCACTCTCTTTTTCATCTTTACCGAAATGGAACTCATTGATAATACGTTCTAGCCAAACTTTACTGAGTTCTTCGATAGGTACGATAATACTTTGATTCAATATAAAAGTAACAAGGGCATCAAGTTGTTTCTGTAGATTAATCAAATCTCCTTGCTCTTTTACATGAATACGTGGAATCATTATCTTTTCCTTTTTTTCATCCCAATACTTCGGCAATACATATAAATTGGACTTTGCTCGGAACACTTTATTACGAGCTGCTGACATTCGTAGATAAAT
>UMDH01049514.1_pt1 | contig 11457 bp, 9 predicted proteins | sample 1964441 | NCBI WGS metagenome assembly UMDH01 (sample SAMEA4835989, study PRJEB28245) | human gut metagenome | biome: gut microbiome; material: fecal sample | place: Denmark | collected 2008 | reverse complement strand
GAGGGTGGTAGAACAGTTGGTTCTGGTGCTGTTGCAACAATCATCGAGTAATTGTTATTAATACAGTTCTTTCAAGGGTTTCCGGGTTTCCCGGAAACCCTTTTTTGCGCGAGCAGCGATGAGAGAAGTCATGGAAAGTTCGCAGTCGTGCTTGCACGAACTGAGAACTTTGTATGGGTTCTCGAGGAGCGCCGCGACAATGCCAGAATGAAATTCTGGCATATGAGCTGTTTGCGACTTGGATATGATAAAATATAGGAGAATAATATGCTATACATAATGCGTCATGGTAAAACAGACTGGAATGCATGTCATAAATTGCAGGGAAGAACAGATATACCTCTTAATGATGAGGGCAGAATGATGGCGGCAGAGGCTGGGAAAAAGTATGCGGATATACATTTTGACATATGCTATTCATCGCCACTTGTCAGAGCAAAGGAAACAGCGGAGATTTTTATGCAGGGAAGAGATGTTCCTGTGTATACGGATGACAGGCTTGTAGAGATGGGATTTGGAATATATGAAGGAATAGAGAATTCATTTGCTATTGATGACTGTCCGATTAATGCTCTTTTTAAGAAGCCAGAGAAGTATGTTACAGTTGAAGGTGGAGAAAGCTTTGAAGAACTTTTTGCAAGGACAGGGGAGTTTATAGACAATGTTGTTATGCCACAGGTGACTGAAGGAAAAGATATTCTGATTGTGGGGCACGGTGCGATGAACTGCAGCATTATAGCTAAATTCAGGGGAACAACACTTGATAGATTCTGGGATGGAATGACTGCTAATTGTCAGGTTATTAAATTAATATAAGTTTTTGATATAATTTTAAACTAATTTAAGTTTATTTCCGTATATAGAAATAGAGGGAACAATAAAGCCTGTATGTATAGGGGAAAAGGTTAAATTGGTGAGGTTATGAACGCAAGAACAGCAGTAAGAAGGTACAATAAGCAAGCAGCCAGAAGACAGATGGCAGTAACGAAAATATTGATAGCAGCTACATTTGGAATGATAATTCTGGTGGTTGTAGTTATATTTATGAATTATAAAGAAGGTTATTATGATGGAATTAAAAGTGTGATAAGCCTGAAAGCGAGTAATGACGAGATTGACTACAACGAAGATACTGCATTATTTGATGTAGAGTTGGATCAGGTGGAAGAATCCGGAGAGATAGCTGAACTGGGAACTGAAAATGTGCAGATGCAGACAGAGACTATTGAGAATTATTATAAGATGGAGGATTTTGAATGGCTCAGCCAGAATCCGGAACTTCCTACAGGATGCGAAATTACTTCATTGACATCCGTTTTGAATTACTATGGAATAAATGTTAAGAAAGAGACAATGGCAGATGACTATTTAAAGAAAGGTGATGGAAGTTATTACAAGATGTTTCTTGGAAATCCAAGAGATGCTGGCAGTTTTGGATGTATGGCACAGCCGATAGTTGATGCCGCTAATCTGTATTTTAAGAAGAATAATGTCAGCATGAAGGCGTCTAATGTAAGTGGTGTAACATTTGATAAGATACTTGAATATGTTTCACAGGGAGTACCAATGATTGTATGGAATACAATGGGAATGGCACCAGCATATGAATCGCAGACACTTACTCTTGATGGACGTGAATATACATGGATTGCGCCTGAACATTGTGTAGTAGTTGTAGGATATGACCTTGATAATAATGAGGTTTATGTTGCCGATCCTATGGCAGGAATGGTTACAAGGAATTTGAAAACATTTGAGGAGAGATATGATTCTTTAAAGAGACAAGCTGTTTATGTTACAATATAGATATTATACGAAATGCTGTCCAGTCTGAATAAGACGGGGCAGCATTTGCATGTTTAAAATTATTTAGAATGCCTTGCATTAAGCTTCCTGGCACAATGTATGAATGCAGGAAATAAAAATGCGTCAGCAGCAATCCATGCAATAGGTGAAGCAAGGCATGCACCCATGAATCCAATACTTGGAATAAGTATGATGGCTGCAAATGCACGGCCAATCATCTCTAAGATACCTGCTGATATTGCAAATACTGAGAAGCCCATACCCTGTATGCAGAAGCGGACTACGTTAACACCTGTAAGCGGAATGTAGAAGCATGCAGATGCAAGGATGAACTGTCTTGTAAGAGCAATTATTGTTGTCTCTGATGCATTAACGAATAATAATGCAATATAATCTGTAGTGAAATACAGTGCAATAAGTGAAAGAACACTGTATACTGAACCAATTATCATAGCAGAGCGTACGCCTTGACCAAGTCTTTTAATCTTGGCAGCTCCAACATTCTGTCCGGCATAGGTTGCCATGGTTGAGCCGAGTGCATCAAATGGACAACAGGTAAAGTTGAACATCTTAGAACCGGCAGTCATTGCGGCTACATATGTTGAACCAAGTGTATTGACAGCAGCCTGAAGGATTGTACTTCCGATGGCTGTTATTGAATACTGGAGTCCCATAGGAACACCGTTCATACACAGGTTGGTGATGAATCTTCTATCAAGTACTCTTTCTGATTTGTCACCTTTTAAGATGTCATATTTCTTATACATATATATTAGACAGGTAAGTCCCGAAACAAGCTGTGATGTTACAGTTGCCCAGCCAGCTCCGGCAACGCCCATCTTACATACAAGAATAAGAAAGAAATCAAGTACTACATTTATTATTGAAGAAAGCACTAGGAAAACTACAGGTGTCTTACTGTCGCCGAGCGAGCGGATAACACCGGATACCATGTTGTACAGGAATACGGTAGGGATTCCGATGAAGATGACAACTATGTAATTGTAAGCGTGGTCGATAATATCTGCCGGTGTATTCATGATAATAAGTATCCTGCGGCAGAATATTACGGATGCAAGCGTAAGCACTATGGCAAACACAATACTGCAGATATATCCGTTAAATACATATTTTCTAAGGTCAGCAGGCTTCTTAGCACCAAAGCACTGGGCGACCGGAATCACGAATCCGTTACAGACTCCCATACAGAAACCGATTATCATGAAGTTGATAGAACCTGTTGCTCCAACACCGGCAAGAGCTTCAACACCGAGAGTTTTACCAACGATTATTGTGTCAACAAGGTTGTAGAATTGCTGAAACAGCATTCCGAACAGCATTGGAACTGCGAATCCAAGAATATGCTTGGAAGGCGAACCGTTTGTCATATCTTTTACCATAGGATTTCCTCACTTTCGTATATTTATAAAGCCAAATGATTATACTATATTTTTACAAACTGTCAAACTGATTTTGCACGAATTTGAATTAATTTAACGAATTATTGTCTTAATATGAAATGTCTGTTAAAATGCATAGGTAATATTTATGCGGAGGCAGATATGAAGAAAACTTTTGATGTTAAGAGACTTACAACGCTGGCATTGCTTACAACAATTGCACTGACAATATTTGTTGTGGAATCAGCGATGCCTACGCTTGTTCCAATACCGGGAGTTAAGTTAGGGCTTGCCAATATAGTCACACTTTTTGTATTAAAAAGGTATAAATTCAGTGATGCAGCTATTGTGCTGGCTATGAGAATTATACTGGCTACAATATTTACAGGGCAGGCAGTATCATTTATATATAGTGTAAGTGGTGGATTTTTATGTCTTATTGTGATGGCAGCTGTTAATAAATTGCTTAGGGGACAGTATATATTCCTTACAGGTATACTTGGCGCGGTGTCGCACAATGCAGGTCAGATTCTTGCTGCATTTTTCATACTCAGATTGTCAGGTATATTTGCGTACATGCCGTTCCTTGTGATAAGCGGTGTTATAACAGGTCTGTTTACGGGCCTTGTGTGCTTCTTTGCAGACAAATATATTCCTAAAAAATATACTATGTAGCAGATGGAGGAGATTGTGAAAAAAAGAGTTGTTGCAGTGGTGGCTGTGATTGTTCTGCTTGTCGGGGCGAGTGTGGCTTCTATTATATATATGAAATCAGGGAAAAATGATGGCGGCAAGACCGCTTATATATACAGGGATAACGAGTTGTTAAGGACTGTTTCGTTAAACGATGTGAAGAATCCGTATACTTTCAGGATTGAATATGGTGATGGAGAGTATAATGATATTCTTGTTGAGAATGGAAAGATTAAGATTGCTGATGCAAGCTGTCCAGACAAGCTGTGTGTGAACATGGGCTTTATATCTGAGCCTTTAATGCCGATTACATGCCTGCCTAATCATCTGGTTATCAGAATTGTGAATGACGGCGAAGAATCGCCGTCACTCGATGGTGTTGTGTATTAATTATTTCATCCAGCGGCCGGAAGCACCACATGGAAGAACAAGTCCGTTGCTTGAAACAGGAAGACCTACTTCCTGTGAATCACAGTGTCCGCCAAAGCTCTTAAGTTCTGTGCTTAACATATAAGTAAGAACGGCTGGCTGAAGACCTGTTGTGTATGAATTAATAAGGAAAAATAATGGTTCATCAGAAAGAAGCTGTGCACAAAGCTTAACAAGCGGGTGTATGGCTTCTTCTATTTTCCAGATTTCTCCTTTAGGACCACGTCCGTATGAAGGTGGATCCATGATGATTGCATCGTAATGGTTGCCTCTTCTTATCTCTCTTTCTACAAACTTTACACAGTCATCAACTATCCAGCGGATAGGCTTGTCAATAAGTCCTGAAGACTGTGCATTTTCTTTAGCCCATGCGACTATACCTTTAGAAGCGTCTACATGTGTAACATTGGCACCTGCGGCTGCACATGCGAGAGTTGCACCGCCAGTATAAGCAAAAAGGTTGAGAACCTTTACAGGCTCGCTGCCACGCTTTTTCTTGGCATCTGAGATAATCTTTCCGAACCAGTCCCAGTTAGCAGCCTGCTCAGGGAATATTCCTGTGTGCTTGAAGCTAAATGGCTTTAAGTTGAATGTCAGCTCCTGTTCAAATGAAGGGCTGTTGTAGTGAATCTGCCACTGCTGTGGAAGGTCAAAGAATTCCCATTCTCCACCGCCTTTAGAACTTCTGTGATAGTGACCGTTCATATTTTTCCAGCCATGATCTTTCTTAGGAGTATCCCATATTACCTGTGGGTCCGGGCGCACAAGAATGTACTTGCCCCAGCGCTCAAGCTTTTCACCCTTAGAGGTATCTATTACTTCATAATCTTTCCAGTTGTCAGCTATAAACATAATTAAGTATCCTTTTCTATATAAAAATGTGCTGCGGCTTGGTACCGCATTTGTCAATAAATAATTATATACGAAAATATTAATAACTGCAATCGTGCAAAAATGTTTTGAACAGCCGTGTTTTATGTTAATATATTTCTATCGAAATCTTATTAAGGGGCGATGCATATTGAAAAATGTTAGTTTAAAGAATATACAGAAAGATATTGTTTCAGGAATAATTGTTGCACTTGTGTCTATTCCTATATCAATGGGGTATGCGCAGATTGCAGGACTGCCTGCGGTGTATGGTCTGTACTGTTCTATTCTGCCGGTGCTTATATATGGACTTATAACATCTTCGCCGCAGTTCGTGTTCGGAGTAGATGCAACTCCGGCGGCGCTTGTCGGTGGAACACTTGCAACGCTTGGAATAGCGTCAGGCTCTGAGGAGGCGAAGGCAGTAGTTCCGGCGATAACTTTGGTTGCAGCATTGTGGCTGCTGCTTTTCTTCTTTATTAAAGCAGGACGTATTGTCAATTACATATCGACACCTGTAATGGGGGGATTTATAAGCGGTATTGGTGTGACAATAATTCTTATGCAGGCTGCGAAGCTGTTTGGCGGTAATGCAGGAACAGGAGAGGCAATAAAGCTTCTTATACATATAGCCGGTGAGATGAAGTCGTTCAATCTGCTGTCGGCAGTGCTTGGAGTCGGAACGGTTGTGATTATTCTTGTTGCGAAGAAGTTCATTCCAAAGTTTCCGATGTCAGTACTTCTTATGGTGCTTGGTGCACTTGCAACTGCAATTTTTCATATTGACAGATTAGGTGTTAAGCTTCTTCCACATGTTGATAAGGGGCTTCCGGGATTGTCGCTTCCTGATATGGCAGTTGTGCTTAAAAATCCGTCAGAGATAATACTTCTTGGACTTTCAGTGGCAGGTGTTGTTATGGCGCAGACATTGCTAGCAACTAATAATTATGCCAACAAATATGGCTATAAGGTAAGCAATAACAGAGAAATTCTGGCTTATGCTGCTGCAAATGCGTCTTCTGCTGTAATTGGCGGATGCCCTTTGAATGGAAGTGTGTCAAGAACAGGAATTGCAGACCAGTTTGGTTGTAAATCACAGGTTATGTCAATAACAGCTTCTCTGACAATGCTTCTTATAGTGCTTTTTGGAACACCTGTGCTTGAGTATCTTCCTGTACCAATACTTACAGGGATTGTTGTTGCAGCACTGATTGGAATCACTGAATTCGGGCTTGCAGTTAAATTATGGAAAACAGACCATACGGAGTTTGCAATATTTGTAGGAGCATTTTTAGGCGTGCTGCTATTCGGAACGATATATGGAGTTGTAATCGGTGTAATTCTTTCATTCATTGCTGTTATTGTCAAAGCAGTTGAACCGCCAAGAGCATTTCTCGGAGTTATACCGGGACAGGAGGGGTTCTACAGCCTTAACAGATACCGCAATGTAAAGAAGATAAAAGGCGTGGTTATATACAGATTTAACGGGTCGCTTTTCTTTGCAAATATTAATACATTTGTTGATGATATAGAAAAGAATCTTGATGATAATACTAAATGGGTAATTGTAGACGCCGGAGGCGTTGGCTCTATTGATGTGACGGCAGTTGACAGGCTTATGGCTTTATATAAGGCACTTGAAAAGAAAGGTATCAGATTCTATATCACAGAGCATGAACACACACTTAATGACCAGTTAAGAGAGCTTGGTGCAGGCGAGCTTGTTGAAAAAGGTGTTGTTAGAAGAACGATTCCGCTTGCCCTAAGAGATGCAGGGCTTGACAGACCCTATCCTGTTGAGGAGTTGGAAGGAGAGCAGGCTGTTTCTGGCGAGGCGCATGAGGACAACGAAAGGCTTGCTGAGATTGAGTGGGCTTTTGGTGCAGATGCTGATGAATGGCTTGAGAAGATGGCAGCAGAGATGGCGGCAGAGATTGGCAGTGTTAAGAAGGACGAGAAAAATGTTATCGTGGATGCTGAAAAACATGCTGCATGGGGAAGAATCGGACTCTTTGATGAGGATGAGCTGCTTGAGCGACTGGAGATGCATTTGTTTGATGATAAGAAATATCCTAATCTTGATATTGATGATATTGAGAAGAGAATTGATGAGCGCCGAGTTGTTGTTGAGAAGAAGCTGGCGCAGATTAATCCGGATGCAATCCATATGCTTAAGGAACACAGGAAGGAAATGCTTGACAGAGTGAAGCTACACAATCCGTATGCATATGAGCATATGATGGAGCAGAAGAGGAAGCATTATGAACATCTGAAGAAGAAAGACCCGGAGCTTGCACAGAAGCTTAAGATTTTCTATAATCTTTCAGATGATGACAAATAATTTATATAACGGAGATAATAGTGAATATATTAAATGTTGAAAAGGTCAGCAAGACCTACGGAGAAAAGGAACTTTTTAATAATATAAGTCTGGGAATTAACAGTGGTGATAAGATTGGGCTTATAGGTGTGAATGGAACGGGTAAGTCTACTCTTTTAAAGATTATTGCGGGTGTTGAAGAACCGGATGAGGGACAGGTTGTAAAGGGCAAGGGAATTGAGCTTGCGTATCTTGCACAGACACCTCTGTATTATGATAATGAAAATGTGCTGGAATATGTTATGCGTGGAAAGCATGCGGACAGCCAGCCAAAAGCAAAAGAGATTCTTAACAAGCTTGGAATAACGAATCACGGTGCAATGATGAATATTTTATCAGGCGGTCAGAAAAAAAGAGCAGCGCTTGCAAGAACTTTAGTTGAGCCTGCAAGGCTTCTTATTCTTGACGAACCTACTAACCATCTTGATAATGACATGGTACTCTGGCTGGAACAATTTATTAAGAATTTCAAGGGAGAACTTATCATGGTTACTCATGACAGGTATTTCCTTGATAATGTCACAAATAGGATTGTTGAGCTTGATAAAGCTTCCCTGTACAGCTACGATACGAATTATTCAGGCTTTCTTGAACTGAAGACCCAGCGTGAGGAGATGGAGAGGGCAACTGAGGCCAAGAGACAGAATATATTAAGGAAGGAACTCGCGTGGATAAGAAGGGGATGTCAGGCTCGTTCTACCAAGCAGCAGGCACGAATTGACAGATTTGAGGATATGAAGGAGGCTTCAAAGCAGGCGAGAGCCAGATTTGACAAGCAGCTGATGGATATGAATTCAGTTAGCAGCAGACTTGGAAGAAAGACTGTCGAACTCCACAACATTTGCAAAAGCTTTGGAGAGAGGACAATAATTGACGATTTTACCTACATTTTTCTAAGAGATGACAGAATAGGTATTGTCGGTGATAACGGATGCGGCAAGTCTACGCTTATGAAGATTATAGCAGGTCAGCTTGAGCCGGACAGCGGCAGTGTTGAGGTTGGAGAGACTGTAAGAATCGGATATTTCATGCAGGAGAACGAACCACTTAATGACAGCCTTACTGTGCTTGAGTTCGTAAGAAGCATAGGCGAATATGTTACGACGGCAGATGGAAAGGCAACAGCGTCACAGATGTGTGAGAAGTTTTTATTTACACCGAAGCAGCAGTGGACGCCAATAAGCAAGCTGTCAGGTGGTGAGAAGAGGAGACTTTATCTGTTAAGTGTTCTTATGAGTGCGCCAAATGTGCTTATTCTAGATGAGCCTACCAACGACCTTGACATTGAAACTCTTGAGATACTTGAGGAGTATCTTGATGGATTTGCAGGTATTGTAATCACTGTTTCACATGACAGATATTTCCTTGACAGAGTCGTTGACAGGATATTTGCATTTGAGGCAGGAGGCCACCTTACACAGTACGAAGGCGGTTATACGGACTACAGGGATAAATGTGTTTCTTCTATATATAATGTGGCATCAAATGGAACATCTGATACATCCAAATCAAAGGCAGCAGGGCAGCTGAAGAAAGCATATAACAGCCATGAGGATAAGATTAAGTTCACATATATGGAACAGAAAGAATATGAAACTATCGATGATGATATAGAGAAGCTTGAAAAAAGGGTTTCTGAACTTGATGACGAGATTGCAAATAATGCAACTTCTTATTCTAAGCTTGCAGAACTTACTAAGGAAAGGGAAGATGTGGAGAGACAGCTTGAAGAAAAGATGGAGCGATGGGAATATCTGAATGATCTGGCAGAAAAAATAGAGAAACAGAAGCAGCAGGGATAGGTATTATTTTAGTTGAAAGAATCATTTAGATATGATATAATTTTTGATGATTTACTATATTAATCATATGAGGGAGGATTAATTTATGTTTTGTCCTAATTGTGGAACAAGCAATGATGAGGGCGCATTATTTTGCGCAAATTGTGGAACACGCCTTGAAATTGAACCTGTTGTAACAGAGGGATCAGCAGCTTCAGATGATAATGCAGTTCCGCAGCAGCCGGAGGCACAGCCTCAGGTACAGGAATCACAGGCTGATGCACAGGCACAGCAGTCTGTAGAACAGCCAGAGGCTACACAGGAAAATGCACAGGTACAGCCACAGGTTACACCAATGTATGAACAGCCACAGGCTGATGCAGCAGGTAACACAGCCAAGAAGCCATTCAAACTTACTAAGCAGATTGTTATTATTGGCGCAGCAGCAATTGCTGTTATTGCAGCAGTTATAGTATTCATATGTGTTGGTAACAGTCTTACTAATTATAAGAAAACAGCAAAGGCTTATGTTAAGGCAGTAGAAGAATGTGACTGGGCTAAGGCATATTCACTTATTCAGATTCCAGAAGATGAATTTCTTACAAAGAACGCATTTGTAACAGCGCATTCGGATGCTACAGGAAGTGCAGTTGGAAATATTAAGGTTATTGACAGCTTTTCATCTAAGGGACGCCTTCCTGGCAATAAGGCTGTAAGTGTTATATATACAACAGCTACAGGTGCTGATTCAGAGGATTTACTTCTTACAGTTACTAATAAGCATTACATGCTATTCTTTAAAAAGTATAAAGTAAGTACAGAGGATGTTGTAGTTTCAAATTGTACAATTAACGTGCCTAAGGGACTTACATTATTTATCAATGATATTCTTGTTGGAGACCAGTACAAGAAAGATGATTCAGGTAAGAATTCAAGCTACGATGTATATGAAATTCCATATCTGTTTAATGGAACTACAATACTTAAGGCGACAAGTGATTTTACAGAGGATTATAAAAAAGAAATTTATCCATCATATGATGATTACTCAACATCAATCAGTTCATATGATATTAAGTTCTCAGAAGATAAGATTAGTGGTCTTAAGGATCAGGCTAAGAAAGATGTTACAGAGTTCTTTGATGCAGCACAGAAGAAGAATGATTTTTCAACTGTAAGTGACAAGTTTACAAGTGATATGCAGTCAGGTGCAAAGTCAACATATAATGGTTATGTTGATACATTTAAGTCAACATACAAGCAGATATCTAATTTTAAGGTTACAAGTTTTACAGCATCTATGTCAGATACAAGTTTCAGGACTGATTCAAGTGATGGATGCCCAACAATAAAAGTTGGCTTTAAGATTGGATATTCATACACATATAAGTATTCTAATGACACAAAGTCATACGATAAGAGTGATACAAAGAGTTCTTCATATATATATTACAAATATGTTGATGGACAGTGGAAGATTAGTTCTATGGGACTTGGAGTTTCTATTTACTAATTGAATTATAAAGCCGGGGCAGATTTGATGCCTCGGTTTTTTGTTCTTAAAAAAAAACAATTTTTCTTGTTGATTTTATATACAGAGTAGTGTATATTAATACTTGCTGTGACATTGATAGCTGTGAAGCGTGAGGTTGCTGCTTGAATAAAGCAGGTTTTCCGTGGAGCGAATGTCAATGCTGGAGATAATCTCCGGCGAAGAAACTGGCGACAAGTCACTGTACCAAAATCATCTGCAATCCGCAGAAATGACGCGCGTGGGTCGAATTATGAATGAGACTATATGATACGCGTGGGAGTGTGTACAGTCACCGCTTGTCGTACTTAAACAATAAAGTGCGAAGGAGGCGACTTTTTTTATGGCAAATCAGGTAATAAGAATTACTCTGAAAGCTTATGATCATCAGTTAATCGATCAGTCAGCTAAGAAAATCATCGAAACTGCTAAGAAGACAGGAGCACAGGTGAGTGGTCCAGTACCTCTTCCAACAAAGAAGGAAGTTGTTACTATTCTTAGAGCTGTTCACAAGTACAAGGATTCAAGAGAGCAGTTCGAGCAGAGAACTCATAAGAGACTTATCGA
>UMDH01025045.1_pt1 | contig 11526 bp, 7 predicted proteins | sample 1964441 | NCBI WGS metagenome assembly UMDH01 (sample SAMEA4835989, study PRJEB28245) | human gut metagenome | biome: gut microbiome; material: fecal sample | place: Denmark | collected 2008 | reverse complement strand
CTACCGTAACCGCTCAGGCAGTCAGCGGGGTGCTCTGCTTCATCTACATAAAAAAGCATTTCCCCGAGCTTGCCCTTTCCCCTCAGGACAGGCAGGCAAACGGAAAAATGATATGGCAGCTCATTACAATGGGCGTGCCTATGGGTCTGCAATACTCCATAACCGCCATTGGCAGCATGGTGATGCAGTCCGCAAACAACAGTCTGGGCAGCGTATATATCTCAGGATTTACCGCAGGAATGAGGATAAAGCAGTTTGCCATGTGTCCCTTTGACGCCATTGCAACGGCAGTGTCCGTATTCTGCGGACAGAACCTTGGCGCAGGCAAGCCCGACCGCATAAAAAAGGGCATTTTTCAGGGAGTGGCTTCCGCTGTTGCCTACGGAATTGTGTCTGGACTGGTGCTTATTTTTCTGGGCAGAACGCTGTCGCTCATATTCATTGACCCCTCCGAAACGGAGATACTTGACGCAGCGGCAAAATATCTGCGCTGCCTGGGCTTCTTCTACTGGTGCCTCGGCTCCCTGTGCGTTGTAAGAATGAGCATTCAGGGACTGGGCTTCTCGGGCAGAGCCATAATCTCGGGCATTATAGAAATGGCGGCAAGGATCATCGTAAGCATGGGCTTTGTGGGCACATTAGGCTACACTGCCATATGCTTTGCCGACCAGACCGCTTGGGTGACAGCTTTCCTGTACGTGCTTCCCATGTGCATTCACTGCATACACAAGGTATCAAAGAGCATTGAAACGCCCGTTAATATCTGATACATTTGTATATAACATTTTATTTGTTGACATAATATATACATTAGTATATAATTTGCTTGTTATGTTCATCGGAGGACTTAAAGCCGCAGCTTTAACGGTCGGAAAAGATGTCGAGTGCGCTCGGTCACGGTACAAAAAAGTACCTGATCGGGCGCTTTTTGTATTTACAGGATTAGCATTAAAACATGAAAGGAAGATCAGCATGAAGATACAGCTTTCGGATCATTTTACCTGCAAACGTCTGCTTAAATTCGTTCTGCCGTCGGTGGTGATGATGATATTCACATCTATCTACTGCGTTATCGACGGTCTGTTTGTGTCGAATTTCGTCGGAAAGACACCATTTGCGGCGGTTAATTTCATTATGCCCGTACTGATGATGATGAGCGCACTGGGCTTTATGATAGGCTCAGGCGGAAGCGCCATTACGGCAAAAACTCTCGGCGAGGGCGATAACGCAAAGGCAAACGGCGTTTTCTCGCTGATGGTATATACCGCTATAATTCTGGGAATTATTCTTACCATGGTAGGTCAGCTTGCCCTGCGCCCCTTGTCGGCAGCTCTGGGAGCTGAGGGGGAATTGCTTGAATACTGCGTTTCATACGGCAGGATAATACTTCTGGCACTTACGCCTTTTATGCTCCAGAACGTGTTCCAGAGCTATTTTGTCACTGCCGCAAAGCCACATATAGGTCTTGCGGTAACGGTTGCGGCAGGCGGCGCAAACATTGTGGGAGATTACCTTTTCATCGCCGTTTTCAAGTGGGGCATAGAGGGAGCGGCTCTTGCGACAGCTCTCAGCCAGTGCATAGGCGGACTTGTTCCCCTGTTCTACTTTGCACGTAAAAATTCCAGCCTGCTGAAGCTCGGCAAGCCTCTTATTGATATGAAGCTGCTGCTCGATGCCTGTATAAACGGCTCCTCTGAGCTTATGACAAACATTGCAATGTCGCTGGCAAATATGCTCTACAACTATCAGCTGATGAAGATAGCCGGTGAGGACGGCGTTGCGGCATATGGCGTTATAATGTATGCGGCATACATCTTTGCGGCAATATATATCGGCTTCTCGATAGGCAGCGCCCCGGTCACATCATATCATTACGGTGCAAAAAATCACGGCGAGCTGAAAAATCTCTTTGCCACCAGCCTGAAAATACTTGCGGCGGCAGCTGTCATCATAACGCTTCTTTCTATCCTCATGGCAGGCAGGCTGACAAAAATTTTTGTAGGCTATGACCAGGAGCTTTACGAGATGACAAGCCACGGTTTCAGGCTTTATTCCATGTCATTCCTGCTCTGCGGCTTCAACATCTATGCTTCCTCGCTGTTCACTGCCCTTGGAAACGGAGCGGTCTCCGCAGCCATATCTTTCCTGAGAACGCTGCTTTTTCAGGTGATATCCGTGCTGATACTTCCCCTTATCCTGGGAATAAACGGCATATGGCTGGCTGTTACCGCAGCAGAGGTCATGGCTCTGGCTGTAACGGTAACGTTTCTTATCAAATACCGAAACAAATATCATTACGCATAAAGAAATGGGCTGTTGCAGAGTTGAACTGCGACAGCCTTTTTTGATTTGTCCGCATCTTGTGCATCGCTCCTTTTTGCATATCTCCATACTGTGCTGAATATATATTGTCAGACACACAAAAGTGTATCATAACAATAAATATCGGAGGTATGCAGATTGAACGGTAACGAGCTTAACAACATGGCGCAGCGCTACAAGGACGAAATGATGCGCCTTTACAAAAAAAGCGGAGCTTCCGACAATGCAGTCGGCACGGCTGGCAGTCAGAGCTTCTCCGCTCCTCAGGAACGTCAGCAGACACAGGCACAGCAAAATCCCCCATCTATGCAGACTTTCCCGGCTCAGAACAGCTATCAGGCATCACATTCTCAGCCCTGTCCCTCTTCTCAAAGCGGTACAAGGGATATGTCGGGAACTCCCGTGCCGAATGTACCTAACGCAAGCTTTTTCGGCTCGGCAAATCAGAATTCTCAGGGTACAGTCAATATCCCCGTTTCCTGCGAATGCCGCTTTCCCACGGCGGAGAGCATCATAAACAGCATTGCCCAAACGCCTGTTACGCTGCCTATCACTCCCGAGGATAACCCTCCCCCTGTGGATCAGGGAACGTTCACTCAGGTACAGCCACGCTCATCTCAGCAGCAGGACACCCGCCAGACCCGTCAGGCTGCGGATAATTCCCGCCGTGTTCAGGTGGATACGGGACTTAGCGGCATCATGCTCAACTCCTCCCCCGACGAAGCTACATATACAGTGCCCTCGGAAAGCGAGAACCCTCAGGAGATAATGCCGGATTTTCCTCTTCCCGCAGATATCCCTGCGGACTCGTCGGAAGCAGCGCCGTCAACAGCCTCGTTCCTGCCGTCAATGGGCTGGGTATCCATGACGGGAGACAACAGCTGGGGATTTTTGCAGTTCGACGTTTTCACCGCAGGCGGCGCATATCCCGTGCAGGGCGCACTCGTTACTGTAACAAAGCAGCTGCCCTCAGGCTCGGGTCTGGTAAGGATACTTTTCTCAAACAGAAGCGGACGCACTGCGACCATTGCTCTCCCCGCTCCGTCAAGGTCATTCTCCCAGTCTCCCGGAAGCACCACCCGCCCATTCTCGGAATACAGCGTGACTGTAAGGGCTAAGGGCTATTACACCATCAGGGACATAAAGATACCCATTTTTGCGGGAGTAAAGACAGTGCAGCCCATTGACCTTATCCCTCTGCCCGAATACGGCGGCATACAGCCAAGAAACAGCTCTGACAACAGCATAACTGACTCCCCCTCTGTGGGATAACACCTTAAAAGGAGGAGCAAATGACAGGAGAACCCTTTATCCCCGAAAAGATAACCGTACATCTTGGCGCACCCGATGACAGGAGCGCCATGAACGTTACGGTGAATTTCGTGGACTACATCAAAAACGTAGGCTCCAGCGAGCTTTATCCCACATGGCCCGAATCCGCCCTGAGAGCAAACCTTTACGCCATAATCTCCTTTGCGCTCAACCGCATATACACCGAATGGTACCCCTCCAGAGGATATGATTTCGATATCACCAACGACACACGGTACGACCAGTATTACGTCCACGGCAGGGATATTTTCCAGCCCATAAGCGATATCGTTGACGAGATATTCAACAATTATATCCGCAGGCAAGGCTCGGTGGAGCCGCTTTTTGCCTCGTACTGCGACGGTGTGAGAACTCAGTGCCAGGGTCTGAAGCAATGGGGAACGGTGGATCTGGCGGAGCAGGGCTATATCCCTTATCGGATACTTACCTATTATTACGGAGACAATATCGACATCGTGCAGAACGCCCCCGTTGCGCCCAATATCCCCTCATATCCCGGCACGCCAATTCAGATAGGCAGTGCGGGAGACAATGTTATACGTATCCAGACACAGCTAAACAGGATAGCGGGAAATTACCCTGCCATACCTAAGATAGAGCCTGTAACAGGCTCCGTTGATACCAACACCGCCGACGCTGTGGAAGCCTTTCAGCGGATATTCAACCTCCCCGTAACAGGCGTGGTGGATAAAGCCACATGGTACAAGATAAACTTCATCTTCACAAGCGTTACCCAGCTGGCGGAGCTTACCTCCGAGGGGCTTACAATAAGCGACCTGGGGCTTAATCTCCCCAAGGCGCTGGTCATGGGCGACTCGGGCGGAAATGTTCGTGCGCTCCAGTATCTTCTTTCGGTCATCGGTGCGTATTATGACGCAGTGCCGCCCATAAGCGTAACGGGAACCTATGACGAGGCAACAGCAAACGCCGTATCCGCTTTCCAACAGCTTTACGGTCTGCCACGGACAGGCGAGACGGACAGCAGGACATGGGAGGACATCTACCGTGCCTACAAGGGCATAGCAGACAGTGTTCCCGTCAGCAGTTTCAGGGAAGAGATAGCCCTATACCCCGGAGTAATGCAGCGTGAGGGTATGCAGAACGAATATGTGCGCATACTCCAGCAATATCTGACTGAGATACACAGGGAATATCCCCAGATACCCCAGGTAAGCGACACGGGATATTTCGGTCCCGTGACAAAAAGCGCCGTCACCGCATTCCAGCGCACCTTTGGGCTGAATCCCACGGGAAGCGTGGGAGCGGAAACGTGGAGCAGGATAGGCGAGGTCTATAGCCGTGTAAAGTACGGCTATGTAAAGCCTGCGGGTCAGTTCCCGGGATATACCATAAGATGACGAAAGGACGGTGACAGCATGACGGAAAATATCATACCCGTTTCTCCCGAAGAGCATGGAAAGAACATTTCGGATATACAGACATATCTCAGGGAGATACACCAGAGTGGGGCAAACGTCCGCTCAGTCATACCCGACGGGATATACGGTCAGCACACAAGGGACGCAGTTTCCGATTTTCAGCGCAGCATAGGCATTCCCGAAACGGGAGAAGTGAACAAGGACACCTGGAACGCCATTTTCGCCGCCTATGACGATGCCAGGCGCAACCTAAATATGCAGGAGGGCATAACCCCATTCCCCGCCCTTGACGAGATAATGACCGAGGGCGACAGCGGAACATCGGTGCTTATGCTGCAGGCAATGTTAAACACCATTGCGGGAATGCACATAAACATTGCCATGAACGACATGAACGGATATTATGGCGAAAACACTGCCCTTGCCGTGTCGGAGATACAGGCAGCGTCGGGACTTCCCCCCACAGGGCAGACGGATATCCGCACCTGGAACACCATTGTACGCATTTTCAACGCCGCCGCAGAGGACTGCTGAGCCTATAAACGCCAAAATGCCCCATGATCTAAGGACCATGGGGCTTTGTTTTGGAGCTGATTACCAGATTTGAACTGGTGACCTCATCCTTACCAAGGATGTGCTCTACCAACTGAGCTAAATCAGCATATTTGATTTTAGAACCGATGCATGCAGCCCGCATAAAACGGACTGCATTACGGTTGGAGCTGATTACCAGATTTGAACTGGTGACCTCATCCTTACCAAGGATGTGCTCTACCAACTGAGCTAAATCAGCGACCGCACTAATCAAAGTGCTTTATTATTATATACTTTTCGACGGCATCTGTCAAGAGTTTTCGCAAAATTTAATTTTAAATTTTTTATGAAGTGCATTTTTGCCGCTTTCCTGCGTGATATGACGGCAAAATTATCATCGCAGGACAAAAAAATATTTCTTAATGATAACAAATTATTACAGTTTTAAAGGGGGTATGGAAAAAAAGAAAGAGATATGATATAATGACATAAGTTAAAGAAAGGACGGTAAGACATATGAAATTATTAAAGTCTAACAAAACAGCAGCCAAGCGTACCGCCTGCATTCTTACAGCGGGTATGATGGCTCTTTCCACAGGTCTCTTTACCGCCTGCGGTGATAAAGATCAGGGCAGCGGTTCCAACAGCGCAGTTGTAGATCAGAGCGAGGCTCTTAAAACTCTTGCATATAAGGTAACTGATGTTCCCATAAATTTTGAGCTGAGCGGCAATGTTACCTGTAAGAACAATCTGTTCTACAGTGTTTCCACCGTTTATAACAATGAAGGCGACAACTATTTCTCCGATTCCAGCATTGTTGTATTTGACGCATCCGGAAACACCGTGCTCACTATCCCTGCTTTCAAGCAGACTGACCCCAACGAATATGCCTATATCTCAGGCGATGTTTATGCAGATGATGCGGGAAACATCACTTTCGTGCTTTCATATAACAAGTACGATGACGAAGGCAACAGCGAAAGCTCAAACACCCTTTACACCTATGACAGCACAGGCAATCTGGTAAGCTCTATCGATCTTTCCAAGGTAGTTACTCAGGAAGATAATGATAATAACAGATATTTCAACAGCTATATAGTAGATTCTCAGGGCAATATTTACATCAGCCTTTCCACCTGCATAAGAGTTTGCGACAAGTCGGGCAATGTGCTTTTCACCACTCCCGAATCCAATGGCGACAATGAGTGGCTGAACGGTCTTATCTTCACCAACAGCGGTGTTCCTGCCGTATATAAGTATTCCTACAGCGATACAGGCAGCTCCTCAAAGCTGGTAGAGATAGATTTGAACGCCAAGGGCTACGGCAAGGAATACGAGCTTGGCTCCAGCATCAACACCATTTACAACGGCAGCGGCGATTACCTCTGCTACAGCTCCTCCGATACAGGCATCGTTGGCGTAAGAGCTGACAATCTCCAGACTGAGAGCGTTCTTAACCTCCTTAATCTGGGTATCGACAACTCAAACATCAACTCCATGGCTGTAAACGACGACGGCTCCTTTGTTACCGTTTCATATGACTACAGCGGAATGACTGCACGCTCCACTCTGAGCCTCATCACTCCCATCGACTCCTCCGAGGTCAAGGAAAAGAAGGTTCTTACTCTGGGCTGCTTCTACATCGACTGGAATATCCGCTCCCAGATAGCTGAGTTCAACAAGACAAACGAGGATTACACTATCTACGCTACCAGCTACAGTGAGTCCAACGACACTTCCGACTATACAGCAGCGCTCACAAAGTTCAATAACGAGATACTTGCGGGCAATGTTCCCGATATCCTCCTTATCAGCAGCGGAATGCCCTACAACAGCTACGCTTCCAAGGGACTTTTCGCTGACCTTTACGAGTTCATGGATAAGGACGATGTTTATAACAGAGACGCATTTATGCCCAATGTGCTGAAGGCTATGGAAAAGGACGGCAAGCTTTACGAGATAACTCCTTCCTTCACTGTCCAGACCTATGCCGCAAAGAAGTCGCTGGTAGGCGATGCTACCTCACTTACCATGGATCAGGCAAACCAGATACTTGCTACCATGCCCGAGGGCGCAACCCTTACAAACGACAGCCAGACAATGACTGCTTCTAACTTCCTCAGCACTGCCATTACCTTCTCAAACTTTGTTGACTACGCAAATGCAACCTGCAACTTTGATTCTCCCGAGTTCAAGGCTATCCTGGAGACTGCAAAGAAATATCCCGCTGAGATAGATTATGACGCTCTCTACAACGATAACCCCAACTACTGGATGGAGCAGGAGACCGCCTGCCGTGAGAACAGAGCGCTGCTTTACAGCGTATATTTCAACGATTTCAGCACCTACACCAACACCAGAGACGCATACTTCGGCGAGGACATCAGCTTTGTAGGCTTCCCCGGTTCGGGCGCTGCAAACGCTACAGGCTCCGTTATCAGCACAGGCACCGAGATCGCAGTATCCTCCAAATCCAAGTACAAGGACGGCGCATGGGAGTTCATTAAGCTGGTGCTTGACAACGCTGTAGGCGAGCAGGATTCGGGCAATTACGGTGTTGCCATTACAAGCGACGCATCTGTTGCAGAAGCGGCTGACGAAGCAGTAAAGCGCATTACTTCCCAATACTACGGTCTCCCTGTTGTAAAATCCCAGCTCCAGGCACTCGGTCAGCAGGCGACTATTCCCCAGACCTATACCGATACTGACGGAACCGTTCAGCAGGTCGACAACACCTACTATGTGGGCAACACCGAGGTAAAGGTAAACCTCATCACTCAGGACGAGGTAAATATGCTCATAGATTACTTCTCCACAGTGGATACCATTGCAAGATATGATGAAAGCCTTACAGACATCATCAATGAAGAAGCAAACAATTACTTCAAGGGCACAAAATCCGTTGACGAGACCGCTTCTCTTATCCAGTCCAGAGCAAGCATCTACCTCAGCGAACAGTACTGATAATAATTTCCGCAGCGGGGCGTATCGTCCCGCTGTTTTTCTTAACGTGAATTTAGCAATAATGTATGGTATAATGTTAAAAGAACAACTGTAAACGGAGGAAAGGGATATGCAGAAGTTCGGCCTGAAAAAGCAGCTCGGTGCTTTGCCGGAACGCAAGGACTACATCTTAACGCTGGCAGTACTTGCTGTAGCGTGTGTGCTGAGCGGACTGCTGGTAAACTTTGACGGCAGCAGCTATGTACAGCTCATATTTGTGCTGGCTGTGGCGGTGATATCACGGTTCACCAACGGCTACCTGTGCGGCCTTATTTCATCGCTGCTGGGAATGTTCGCCGTAAATTACGCATTCACATATCCCTACTTCAAACTGAATTTCAGTATTACAGGCTACCCTGTTACATTTGCCACAATGCTGCTGGTAACTGTCATAATAGGAATGCTCACCTCTCAGCTGAAAGAGCAGAGCAGGGTCTGGGCTGAAATGGAAAAGGAAAAAACAAGAGGCAACCTGCTCAGAGCCGTATCCCACGATATCCGCACCCCCCTTACATCAATATCGGGCGCTGCCTCCGCTATCCTTGAAAATAAGGACAAGCTTGATGAACAGGGTATGATGAGCCTTGTTACCGACATCAAGGAAGATGCGGAGTGGCTCATAAGAATGGTGGAAAATATCCTCACCGTCACACGCATAAGCGAGGAAACGGGAACTATCAGCAAAACACCCGAAGCCGCAGAGGAGATAATCAGCGAGGCTGTTATGAAGTTCAGGCGGCGCTATGATGTCCCCGTTGAAATAACTATCCCCGACGAGCTTATGCTCATACCTATGGACGCAATACTTATAGAGCAGGTAATAGTAAATCTTCTGGAAAACAGCGTGCTCCACGGAAAAACTACTACCCTTATAAAGCTGACGCTTTCCTCTGACGGGGAAAATGCAGTATTTTCCGTGGCGGACAACGGCAGCGGCATCAACGAGAAAAAGCTGCCAATGCTTTTCAGCGGCTACTTTATCCATGCAGAGGAGCAGAGCGGAGACGTGAAGAGAAACATGGGAATAGGTCTCTCGGTCTGCCTTACAATAATAAAAGCCCACGGCGGAACAATGACCGCAGGAAATCTCCCCGAGGGCGGTGCTGAATTCACATTTACACTTCCACTGGAAAGGGCGCTGTAAAAAAATGGAAATTAAAAACAAAGTGCTGATAATTGAAGACGAGAGAAGAATAAGCAACTTTCTCTGCACAGTCCTTAAAGCCAATAACTACGATGTTATATCGGCGGTAACAGGGAATGACGCCTGCGCTGTCATCAACTCCCACTGCCCCGATGTGATTATCCTTGACCTTGGTCTGCCCGATATGGACGGCACCGAGATACTCAGGTCGGTACGGAAGTGGTCATCTATGCCGATAATCGTGGTGTCGGCAAGAAGCTCCGAAAAGGACAAGGTAACAGCTCTTGAGCTGGGCGCTGACGACTACATAACAAAGCCATTCGGCACCCAGGAGCTGCTGGCACGGATAAAAACTGCTATCCGCCACACCCGCACCACATCGCCCGATAATCAGATCGCAGTTACGGGAGTTTTCCGCACAGGCGGTCTGGAAATAGACTATGACAAGTACCGTGTGTATGTTGACGGTCAGGACACGAACCTTACCCAGAACGAGTTCAAGATAGTGGCTCTCCTGGGCAAGAACGCAGGAAAGGTGCTTACCTACGACTACATAATAAAGCAGCTCTGGGGACCCCATGCCAAGACAGATAACCAGATACTCCGTGTGAATATGGCGAATATCAGACGAAAGATCGAGAAAAAGCCCGCCGAACCCAAGTATATCTTCACCGAGGTGGGCGTAGGCTACAGAATGACCGACGGAGAAACGTCAAAAAACTAAAAAGGTTGGTATGTCAATGAGCAAACTCAAAGAGGAGCTTAAAAAGCTCAAACCCCTGAACTTTCTGCTGCTTACCCTTTCGGGCACGATAAATGCCATAGGCATCGTGTTCTTTCTCGCCCCCGTGAACCTGTTTGACAGCGGATTTTCAGGTACGGCAATGTTCTTCAACGAGATAACAGGCATTCCGCTGGCAGTTTTCCTGCTGGTGCTGAATATCCCCTTCTTCATATTCGGATATAAGCGGCAGGGAACGGTGTTCACCATATACTCCATTTATGCCGTGCTGATATATTCGCTGGCTTCGTTCGTGATAACGAATATCCTGCCAATAGATGTGTCAAGCTCATCGCCATTTGCAGGCACCGACCTGCTGCTGTGCGCAATCTTCGGCGGACTTATCTCAGGCGTGGGCAGCGGTCTTACCATCAGGTTCGGCGGAGCCATCGACGGCGTGGAAGTTATGTCCGTAATATTTGCAAAGCGAATGGGAATAACGGTAGGCACATTTGTTATGATATACAACGTTTTCCTGTATATCATCATCGGAATAGTTTGCAACTCATGGGTGCTTCCAATGTACTCAATTCTCACCTATGCCGCCGCACTTAAATCCGTGGACTTCATCGTTGACGGTTTCGACAAGGCAAAGGCAGCAATGATAATCACAAACAAGCCGAACGAGATATGCGCCCGCCTCTCGGAGAGCTTCGGCAGAGGAATCACGCTTATCAAGGCAAACGGATACTACTTCAATACCGAAAAGACCCTTGTATATTTTGTAATCAACCGTTTCCAGATAGGAAAGCTCAAAGATATAGTTTCGTCCATTGACCCCTATGCGTATGTTACAATAAACGACATTTCCGACGTGCTGAGAAGCTCGGTAAGAGCCAAAGGCCCTACGGACGATAAGCCCGGCGTTTCCGCCGTATATGCGTCCGAAGCCGTTGCCGGCAGTGCTGACAAAGAAAGTGAGCCTGCGCTCCCCGATGAGATAACCGAAAAATAAAAGATATAACATATAGCTGTTGCACAAGATGCAGCAGCTATTTTTTGTAAAGCGGACAAAACAAGAAAGTCCACAT
>UMDH01041636.1_pt1 | contig 11540 bp, 9 predicted proteins | sample 1964441 | NCBI WGS metagenome assembly UMDH01 (sample SAMEA4835989, study PRJEB28245) | human gut metagenome | biome: gut microbiome; material: fecal sample | place: Denmark | collected 2008 | reverse complement strand
GTGCGCATATGCTTGTGAAGACGGGTTCTAATATCAAACAGGGCTGCTGCGGATATACCGTAACAGCCCTGTTTCTTGCATTATTACTTTTTTCAATGAGATACTTTTGATGATCTTATACTAATCACCAATAAAACTATAGACAAAAAATCATCGCATAATCCATATACGCAAGATTATGCTCGATTTTTTGTATAGTTTTTAATTGGTGCTTAGTATTACAAATACCAAACTTACAATCAAAACGATAGCCTCCACAACCGGCATTACCACCCATAAGCTGCTGCCGCCGAATAATATGGGGAATGTAATAATGGCAATGCTGCTGAGCAGGATATTCCTGAGCAGTGATATGCACAATGATCTTTGAACGCTTAAAACTGATTAGTATAAGTCCATAGCTATTCCTCCAAAAAATAAAGCCAGATAAGAATAACATCTTATCTGGCTCATGATGATCATGTCCATCCGGGAATCTCACTTAAAAAGTGAAATACCTTGCAAGGTGCTTGTATGCACCGTCCGACTTTGCTGATTATAGCAAATGATATATGCAATGTCAATATTTATATCCACGACTTATTTTTTTGACTGTTAGTGTGTTTTTGTGCAAAATCACGGCGGCGAACCGCCTATTTACCCGAACATCATCTCGCCAAACTTTATGGCATATTCGTTCCAGAAAGTCATATCATGACCGCCCTTGCTTTCAAGATATATGTGCTTTGCGCCTATGCTGTCAAGGAACGAATGGAACTGCTTGTTTTCAGCCAGAAGAAAGTCCTCTGTTCCGCAGGCCATGAATATCTCGGGAAGCCTGCCGCTTTTGTGAAGTCTTTCCGCCAATACCTCGGGATTGTTGTCGCTTTGTTCCACGGTATCAAGGTCGCCGAAGCAGCTGCGGTAATAGTCATAATTGGCAACGCCGTTGTTCTCCCCCTCTTTCATGTGTGCGATCCGGTGCACTATCAGCGCAGAGGAAAGAGCTGTGACCTTGCCGAAATTATCGGAATACGCAAACGCCGTGTGAAGTGCGCCGAAGCCGCCCATGGAAAGCCCCATTATATATGTCTCACCGGCGCTCATTGCCAGACCGAAGGTCTTTCGCACATATCTTACCAGCTCATCACCCACATAGGTGCAGAACTTCCGCCCTGTGGCAGCTCCGTTCAGCCAGAAGGAATTCTCGCCGCTGGGCATGACCACGGCAAAATTATACTTCTCCGCCACCCATGTCGGCATCCAGTTGACAGCCTTATCCGTGTAGCCATGGAGCAGAAAAAGAGTTTTCATTTTCCGCTTTGAATACTCCGTTTCCTCCCGTGGGATATCCGCACGAAAATCATTCGGGATATACATTTTAAAAGTAACGCTGCGCATCAGCGAATTTGAAAAGAAGTCTATTGAAATATCAGCCATAAAAAAGCCCCCTTTTCAAATATTATACGTTATTATAATACCTTTGTAAAGAACATTAAAGAAAAAATCCCCTTATTTGCCTTATAATAAATAGAAAATTATTATATAAGGAGTTATGTAAAATGAAGGATCTGTCGATCTACACAAATGATTTTATAAACTATTGCAAACTGCACAAGGGGCTTAGCGCCAAAACACTGCGGGCATATTCCATTGACCTGAACCAGCTGTGGGAACGCACCCACGGCGACCTGAGCAAAGCATCTATCTGCCGGTACATATCCCATCTTCACAAAAGCTATAAGCCCCGAACCTGCCGCCGAAAGATCGCCGTTATCAAGGCTTTTGTACATTTTCTGCTTATAGACGACATTATAGACAGCAACCCATTTGACAAAATAGACGCATCATTCCGTGAGCCGTCGATGCTGCCGAGGACGATACCGCTGAGCATCATAAACGGCATTCTCAAAGCGGCGTACAACGAACGCAAGCTTGCCAAAAACGCCTATTCGGACAAAATGTGCCTGCGTGACATCGCCATTCTGGAAATGCTCTTTGCCACAGGCGCAAGGGTGTCGGAAATGTGCTCCCTTACTCCCGATGACATTGATATGGAGTACCATTCCGTCAGGATATTCGGCAAAGGCTCAAGGGAGCGCATAGTGCAGATAGAAAATACAGACGTGCTGGAGATCCTCAGGGAATACAGCAGCGCATTCAGCTCGGATATCACATTCTCGGGATATTTCTTTGTAAACAGGCTCCACAGGCGGCTTTCCGAGCAGTCCGTGCGGGAGATAATAAACAAATACGCCCTTTTGTGCCGTGAGGACATACACATCACACCCCATATGTTCAGGCATTCCTTTGCCACGCTTCTGCTGGAGGAGGACGTGGATATCCGCTACATACAGCGGCTTCTTGGGCACAGCTCCATCACCACCACCCAGATATACACCCACGTTGCCATGTCAAAACAGCGTGAGATACTTTCCGCCAAGCACCCGAGGAATAAGATAGATATTTGACCCGATCTGCTCCCCCATACAGTGCCAAACCCTGATTTTTTTATTGCTATTTCAGCCCCTATATGTTATAATAATAAATAATGTCATTTTATAAATATACTTCTCAGAAAGGAACGATAATATATTATGAACGACGGATTTGTAAGATGCGGCAGTGCTGTGCCCGATATCAAGGTGGCAGACTGCGCCTTCAATGCCGAAAAGATAATCGAAAAGGTTCGTGAAGCTGCCGAAAACGGCTGTTCGGTGCTGGTTTTCCCCGAGCTTTGCATCACAGGCTACACCTGCGGAGACCTTTTCCTCTCCGAAACACTGAAAAACGGCGCTGCTGCTGCGCTCAAAACCATACTTGCCGCCACAGCCGAGCTTGATATACTGTTCATTGTCGGACTTCCCGTCCCCCACCTCAACAGGCTCTATAACTGCGCCGCAGTGTGCTGCAAGGGCAGGCTGCTGGGTCTTGTCCCCAAGCGCAATATCCCCAACTATTCCGAATTTTACGAGGCAAGGCATTTTTCCCGCTGGGAAATGGGCTGGGACGAAAATGACTGTGTTAATATTGATATGGGTCTGGGCTATACCGTTCCAATGGGCGAACTTATCTTCTCGTGCCAAAACTTCCCACAGCTTATGATAGCTGCTGAGATATGCGAGGACCTGTGGGTACCCGCCCCCCCCTCGGTAACGCTGTCAGAGGGCGGCGCTGTTATCATCTGCAATCCCTCCGCTTCCGATGAGGTCATAGGCAAAAAGGAATACCGCCGTGATCTGGTAAGAATGCAGAGTGCAAGGCTTGTGGGCGGATATATCTACACCGACTGCGGCTTCGGTGAGTCAACCCAGGACATGGTCTTTTCTGGTCACTGCCTTATCTGCGAGAACGGCTCCATTCTTTCTGAGAAAAGGACATTCAGCGGCAGCGGCATCATTTACGCCGACCTTGACCTTGAACGTCTGGCAAGCGAGCGCAGAAAGATGACCACCTACGGAAATTCCGCAGAATATAAGCTTTCTCTTATCACTTTCAGCATGGATATCCCCGAAAATAAGGAGATAAAGCGTTTTTACGCACCAATGCCCTTTGTCCCCGCAGACAAGGCAGACCTTTCCGCACGCTGCGAGGAGATCCTCACCATGCAGGCAACAGGACTTGCCACACGCCTTAGGCACATCGGCTGCAAGACCTGCGTTATCGGTCTTTCGGGCGGACTGGACTCCACTCTTGCACTTATCGTAACCGTTCACGCCTTTGATATGCTCTCCCTTGACCGCAAGGGCATAATCGCCGTGACCATGCCATGCTTCGGCACCACAAAGCGCACCAAGAGCAATGCACTTATCCTGGCGGAAGCCTATGGCGCTTCTATCCGTGAGATAGATATTACAAAGTCCGTAAAGCAGCATTTTGAGGATATCGGTCAGGAGGAAAGCGTTCACGACGTTACCTACGAAAACTGCCAGGCAAGAGAGCGCACTCAGGTGATAATGGATATCGCCAACAAATCAGGCGGCATAGTTATCGGCACCGGAGACCTTTCCGAGCTGGCGCTGGGCTGGGCTACCTACAACGGCGACCATATGTCCATGTACGGCGTTAACTGCTCTATCCCCAAGACCCTTGTTCGCCATCTGGTGGCATATGAGGCGCAGATGTCGGAGGGTCAGCTTTCCGAGGTGCTTCGTGATATCCTTGACACCCCCGTTTCCCCCGAACTGCTCCCCCCCTCCGAGGACGGCACGATTTCACAGAAAACAGAGGATATCGTAGGCCCCTACGAGCTGCACGATTTCTTCCTTTACTACACCGTCCGCATGGGCTTTACCCCCAAGAAAATATTCCGCATTGCAAAATGCGCCTTTGCAGGCAGATATGACGATGCTACTATCCTCAAATGGCTCAGGACATTCACATGGAGATTTTTCTCCCAGCAGTTCAAGCGCTCCTGTCTCCCCGACGGCCCCAAGGTGGGAAGCGTTACGCTTTCACCCCGTGGTGACTGGCGTATGCCCTCCGACGCATCGGCTGCTCTCTGGCTCGCCCAGCTGGACGAGCTGAAATCAAAGATAAACTGAAAGGCGGTGCTATGATGAAGCTCAATGAAATAGTTCTGCGATACCTTAAAGGTCAGAAAAAGCATACGGTGCTGACTGTCCTTGCCATAATCGTTTCAGTTGCGTTCATGACCATAATCCTGTCCGCAGTTTCGGTTTACCGTGCGGCTTCGCTGAATATCTCCCGTGAGACTAACGGCACATATCATATAGTATTCAACGGTCTGGACAAGCAGCAGCTCATTGATATCCGCAGCATGGATATTTTTGAAAAAACTGAGATATACAGCATTTCCTCCTATTCGAGCAGCGTTGATATGGACTTCGTTAAAATGGCGGAGGACAACGCAAAGGTGGAATATCTGCTGGTGAACGGTCTGCCTGTTGATGATAACTTTCTGAGGCTCAACGCCGATGACTGCGACCTGCTGCCCCCCTCCATGCGCACTGTTACCGGCGGACGGCTCCCCGAAAAGGACGGCGAGCTTGTTATCAACAGCGCCAACGCCGAGCAGTGGGGATACCCCGAAATAGGCAGCACCGTCAATGCGGAGCTGTTTGTCTGCGGCGTTAAAACGGGAGCTGAAACTCCTGCGGGCACGCCTATGATACTGGCTGAGAATTTCGACATCACAGAGATAAGGGAGATTTCCTTTACCGTTGTTGGCTACAGCGACACTATAAATATGGTAAGCTACAACGATACTCAGCTCAAATCCTACAACTATCTTTCGGATAACCTTGTTGCCCGCTTCTCCGACAGCGCCAATGACTTTTACTGGGATATGGACAGGTCATTTTCCGCTCTGGGCTATGAGATAGATGACTTTGACTACGGCATGAATCAGGAGCTGCTTAACATGGAGGGCAGAGGCGTTACCGCCCGCTTCTCCCAGGCGCTTTCCTTTGCTGTGGAATATCTGGTAGTGCTGTTCTTTATGTTCTGCATAAGAATGGTAATAGACAACTCATTTGAGCTGGCTTCAAAGGAGCGCATAAAGCAGTTCGGTCTGCTCAAAGCCGTGGGTGCTTCCAAAAAGCAGGTGTTCTCCCTTGTAATGTGGGAGGCATTTTATCTGGCAGTCCCCGGCGTTATCCTTGGTATCTTTGCAGGTCTGGGCAGCTCGGCAGCTATATTCTCCGCAGTAAAGAACCTGCCCTATCTCCACGATGTTTCCCTTGATTACGACCTGGCTTCCATGCTGAAATTTGATATCAAGCCTTATGTTTATATCTCCTCGGCTATTATCGGCTTCCTGTGGGTGTTCGTTTCGGCAATATCCACGGGTATGCGCTCTATCAAGGCTTCCCCTGTAGATGCAATGAGAGCCGCTGCCAAGAAGGAGAAGATAAAGCCCTCACGCCACGGCTCGGGAATCGAGCAGGGTCACGGCTTTATCAGCGCATACTCCGCACTCAGCGCAAAGCGCAACAAAAAGCGCTATATCATCACGCTGGTATCAATGGTAATGAGTATCGTGCTTTTCACCGTGTTCTCCTACGGAATTGAGATCGCAACGGGCAATCTTCAGAACGAGTTCGATGTTAAGCGTATGCCCTATGACTACACCGCAACCCTCAGCGTTACCGACCCTCAGACCGTTTATGAAAGAGCGGAGCTGATGAAGCAGTCGGGATATTTCACCGATGTTCAGTATGACACTCACCTGTCGCTGTTCGGCATGACAGCTTCCGCAGGCGTTGACGACGGAACGGAGCTTTCAAAGAGCGAGACTGTTTTCATCGACATTCACCCCGTAAACCGTGAGACATATGAGAAATACATTCAGTCCGATGTAAGCTACGACGACCTTTCAAACGGTCAGCTCATGCTTTGCAGCGGAATGTACTCTACAGCAGGAAAGCTGCTTTATACCGTTTACAGCAGTGCCCCCGAAAGCATTTCCGCCGCTCCCTTTGCGGATTACAAAGTAGATCTCCTTGACGAGCGCAGCTTTGATACGGCAGGCATCTACACCACCGACAACAGGGTATATCGCTCTACAGATGGCCGTATTTCCGCTGTTATGGCAGAGGAAAGCTACAATGAGCTTTTCGCTCAGTGCGGCGCAGACTCCGGCACATCATCAATAGCCGTTTCCGACGGCAGCGAGATAATAGTTTACAGCAGAACTATCTCGGCAAATGCAGCAGTCGGCATGGAAGAGCAGGCAGAGGTTTATATGAACAACCACTTCTACAATTCCTACAGCAACAACCTCTCCGATATGAACCTTTCCTACGCACTGCTCAGCATGATAAAAACAGCAGGCTATGCGGTGATAGTGCTTATCGCCCTCATTGCCCTTATCAACGTAGTGAATATCATCTCCTCCAACGTTACGGGCAGAACTTCCGAGCTTGCAATGCTCCGTGCCTGCGGAATGTCCAAAAAGCAGCTGAACAAGCTTATGCTCACCGAAAGCCTTTTCTATGCGGTAATGGCAGGCATCGCCTCACTTCTGATTACCGAGCTTGCGATTTTGGTGATACAGATACCCTTTATGACCCATTTCCACGACCTGGATATGGCCGATCTGGGCTTTGCATTCTCCTATCTTGCCCCCATAAAGTACATCGTTATCGCAACGGCTGTGTCCTATCTGGCGGCAGCTGTATCCTCCGTTATCCCAGGCTCGCACATAGCAAAAGCACCTATCGTTGAAAGCATTGAAAGCGCAGAAATATAAGGAGCGGCAATGAACGAATTTGATAACATTTATCACACCGATGAATACCGCTGCTTCACGGCACAAAAAGAGGAAAACATATCAGACCTGTGCCGTGAAGAGCGGACTATCCCCCTTGACCTCGGCTACAGCCTGTGGTGCGGAGAATATGCCCACCGAACCGACAACGGCCGCTCATACAGATGCAGGCTGTTTTCCCCCGAGGGAAAGCTTCTTTTCGGATACACATTATATCACAATATCTTTGAAAACGACGCTGTAAAGCTATTATTTGCCCCCGATGGGCTGTATTTCTTCTACCTTGAGGGGCTTTACGGCTACAGCATTCTGCGGCTTTCGGATATGGCAGAAATGCACTATGTTCCCCGTGACAGCTCATTTGCCATAACCGACATGCACTATTGCAGCGAAAACAGGATAGCGGCAGTCAGCGGATTTCATAACAAGACTGCCGATGTGGCGCTTATCGACCTTTCCGACCCGATAAAAGAGCCTGAAAAGATAACTCCCCTCTTCCCCATAATAAATCCCGAGAATGGCTATGGCAGGTTTGAGGATTTGAACTTTGTGCGCTGGGAAAAGGGCGGCAGGCTCATTGTCCGCACCGATACGGGCGAAGAATTTGCCTTTAATACTAACGACCTGAGAAAATTTATGGATTAAAATAGGATTAAAATGCTAAAAAATCATTGCTATTTTGTGTAACTTATGATATCATAATAATTGTTAAGAAAAACAAACGCCCCGTTATTATCTGACGGAGCATCATGACGAAAGGATTATGTTTTATGTGGACAGTTTCAATGCTTAAAGAGAACGCAAAAGCGGCACTGAAAAACTTTTACTGGCCTGCTTTTCTCGTTTCTCTCATCTTTATCCTGCTGACAGGCACAGGTTCAAGCAGCTCGGGAGGCGGCTCCTCAGATGAGTTCATAAACGAGTATTACAATAACTACAGCAATTCCTCCGACAGCAGCTACGACTACGGCGATTACAGCAGCGACGATGATTATGATTACAGCTACGACTACGATGATGATTACAGCTACGACTACGATGATGATATTGACAGCTCATTCTCTCAGGACGATTATGAGCAGATATTCAACGATATGTTCTCGGGCTTCGGCGATATGCTGGGCGATACCAGTGTCTCGGCAATAATATCTGTAGCTATCGCAGTGGTAATCATTGTAATGATAGTTACGCTGGCTTACAACATCTTCTTTGCAAATCCCCTTACAGTCGGCTACAACAATTTCTTCCTCAACGCACGCACGGGAAATGCTGGCGTGGGCGAGCTCTTCTCCCAGTTTAAGCATGGTCATTACATGGCAACCGTAAAGAATATGTTCTTCCTCAAGCTTAGACTTTTCCTCTGGTCGCTGCTGGTTCTTATCCCTATCGGCATCGGAGTTCTGATTTTTGCAAAATCCGACAGCAGAGATATAATGGGATCGCTTGTTCTTTCAATTCTTATAGTTATTCCCCTGTATTTTGTAGCACTTATCCCTCAGATAATAAAGAAGTACGAGTACTTCCTTGTTCCCTACATAACCGCAGAAAACCCCAACATCACCCCCAACCGTGCCCTTGAGATAAGCTCTAAGACAATGAAGGGCGAGAAAATGCACTGCTTCGGTCTCCAGATGTCCTTTATCGGCTGGCTTATCCTCGGCGGACTGGCAGGAAGCATCTTTACTGCGTTCCTCGGCGTTCTGCTTGGCAGCGCTGCCACCGCAGCGGGAATGGCTCTCATTTACCCCTATCTTTACGCAACACTTGCAGAGTTCTACTGCTGCATGAAGGAAAAAGCTATTGCAACAGGCATTTCTTCCAGAGATGAGCTTGACGGACTGTACGGCCGTGCCGCAAACGCACAGCCTTTCGGTCAGCCCATGGGCTACTCCGATCATCAGGGCTACGAGCCATATCAACCCACTGCTCCCTCTCAGCCTGCTGACAACAGACTTTTCGGTGAGTCAAAAAGAGACGATAATGATGACAACTACAACGGACCTGAGATAAAGTAACACCTGAATAAGATACAATGGCTGCTGCGGTAATGCGGCAGCTTTTGTTTTTTTCATTATCCTTTTTACGTTAAGCGAGAATTTATAAAATAGAAGCTTTAATTTGTCCGTACCTGCGCCTTGCGGCGGAAACAAATGCAGCGGTGCTGACTACGCCCGCATTATAAGCGAATTTGACTGCAAGTCCTACAAAATATCCGATTTTGAAGTCATCGCTCAAAGTGATGATATTGTTCAAGTTCACTACATCATTGAAACGGCAGCTGAAAAGCCTGAAAATCAGGATCTTGCAGGCAGGTTCCACATCACCTCCACATGGAAAAAGGGGGACAAATGGAAGCTTATTTTCAACATGGATTCAAGGATATATGAATAAATGCAAAAAACGCACGGTTGAAGTTAAAAGTTCAACCGTGCGTTTTTTTATCAATATCTTTTGCCTTTGAGCTTACAATATTCCTCGAACACTTTCAGGCAATCTTCCCTCTGCTCACATTCCAGCGGGATAATTTTCATGCCGTTTTTCAGTGCGGTGTAGAAGTCCTCGTCCCTGAAGCCTATTTCTGCGGTGTCGTGAGCGGTGCAGCCGTAAACTATGCGGCTTATATTTGCCCACATTGCTGCGCTCAGGCACATGGGGCAGGGGTAAGCGGTGGTATAAAGCGTACAACCGCTCAGGTCGTGGCTGCCGATATTTTTGCAGGCATCTCTTATTGCCGCAACCTCGCCGTGCATTGTTGGGTCATGGTCGGCAAGCACTCGGTTGTGACCTTTTCCAATCATCTCGCCGTCCCTTACGATAACGGCACCGAACGGACCGCCCTCGCCGTTTCTGATACCCTTGTAAGCCTCATCGGCTGCTATATCCATATACATCATTTATGCAGCTTCTTCTCCTCTGCGTTTATCATGCCCATAAGCTCGCTTATTGCCTGATCTGTATTTCTGCGCTTTTGAGGTGCTGCGGGCTGAGGTGCCTTGACCTCCTTAACAGCTTCCCTGACGGGCTGTTTTACTTCCGGAATTACAGTGTGCTGCGCTTCATTGTGTGAAACCGCTTCCTGAACGGGAGCTGTCGGTGCAGCTTCAACAGCTGCAGGAGCTTCCTTAGATATATTCTCACTTGCTGTCTCGGGCTTCTTATCCTTATGAAGCTCGTGACCAATAGTGAAAAATCCTGCAGACTTTCTGTCGTTTGCCTGCTCTTCCTCGTCCTCAACTATCTCCTGACGCTTTATTCTGCCGCCGTAAAGCTGGTCATCAGCCTTATCGGAAAGGTAGGAATAGAAGCTGTCGGTATTGGGTGTCTTGGGCTTGGGGATAACGTGCTTGGGCTTTTCATTTTTCTTCTCTGCCTCGGGCTTTTCAAAGGTGAAGATAGGACCGTCCTTATCTATCTCGGCAGCCTTGCCGCTGTCATCAACGGTGAGAACGCCTGCCGCCTCATCTGCCTTCTTGGCAATGGGTCTGAGCTTCGGCTCTTCATCGGCGGGGATATCGTCGCTGAACATATCCTCAAATCTGTTGTCGGAATCCTTCATTATCTCGTCCAGATCGTCAAGAGAGGAAGCGTCCTCTTCCTTGCGCTTTACGTTGATTATCCTTATCACCTGGAACACTATTATAATAAAGCTGGGGATAATGATTATCAGCATTATTCCGAAAGTAGAAGTTACAAAGCCCAGCATTGAGCCAAGGCCTGCGCTCTGGTAGATAGCCTTTGCAATAACATTATCCCCGGGTATCTTGAACGTATCCGCAGCGGGAGCTGTGTCAAACTTTACCACGTAGGAAAGCTGACCGTTCTCGTTCACTATCTGCACAACTCTGGTAAGCACCGTGGTCTCATCGACCTTGCAAAGCACCACGCTGCCCTCCTTGATATTGTCTATCTCGGAAGCCTTTGCGATTATCGCCGTGCCTGCGGGGATATCGGTCTCCATATTCACCGCCATTGTGCGGTAGAAGGTGTATCCGAAGAACTTGGGTGTGGCGCCTGTTTTGCTGAACGCAAAATAAACCACCAGCATAAAGATTATAAGCACGATAAGAACTGTTATCACTATACCCTCAATAATATTGACGGGTGAGCGCTTTTTATCAGCAGAAAATTTTTTAGCCATAATTACCTCCGAAAGCTATAATTTTTTGTCTCTTCATAATTCGATACCTTTTATCATTATAGCATATCTGTCGGCAAATTTCAAACATTTTTTCATTATTTTTGTAATTGATCTGAAAACAGGAAAATGCGCCCCTTCAGTATTACCCTATCAGAGCGCATTTCCTTGCATTGTTATTTTCAGGGATGGAGA
>UMDH01047101.1_pt1 | contig 11614 bp, 10 predicted proteins | sample 1964441 | NCBI WGS metagenome assembly UMDH01 (sample SAMEA4835989, study PRJEB28245) | human gut metagenome | biome: gut microbiome; material: fecal sample | place: Denmark | collected 2008 | reverse complement strand
CATTAATAAATTAATAAATGTTAATATTCTATTAGTCAACTGCACACGAATTGGATTTCTCGTGAAACTTGAAGCATTGTTTTCATACCTTCTATAATCCATTAATACTTCATTAATAAAAAAACAATGTCCTTTTCCATTAGCAATCAATCCTATCCATTGATCATGAAAACAGCCCCTTCTTGGCATAGGAATTATATTATCCTTTAATTCAGATTTAAATGCCATCAAACATCCGTGATATGTATTTCGCATCAAGTTTCTGAAAATACCATTTCTGACTTTGCGATGCTCTGAAAAAGACTTAATAATTACATTGCTATCCCCATCGGTTACCCTAGCATCATGTTGAATCAAAACACAACTTGGATTGTCATTAAAATATTTCATTACAGTACTAACTTTACTAGGATACCATTCATCATCTTGATCAGATAAAAAAATATAATCACCCATACAATGTACAATGGCATTTTCAAAATTCTTATTTATTCCCTCATGATTTCCTTTTATTAATTTGATTCTCGAATCTTGAAACTCTTTAATTATTTGCAAAGTACAATCCGTTGATCCATCGTCACTAATCACCAATTCATCATCTTCATTCAAATTATCAAGAATGCTTAGTATTTGCTTTTTAATATATTTCTCTCCATTAAAGCTTGCCATTGCTACTGATATCATTCTCTGTCTCCATTCATGCTATAGCCATTATTTAAATGCTGACTTGTAAATATTTTTTAGTCTATCTATATCAAAGTGGTTTTTACAAAATTCATATTTTAACTATTATCACTCGATGATAGCCCGTTTATTTTGCTTTTTAAATAGTTTAGGTGCTATATTTTTAAATCCTTTTAGATTTCTTATTAATTCATCTTTATTTTTCAATGACTGTATACCTTTTCTTAATATATACTTTGGTCTCAGATAATATTTCTTTCTTGCATAATCACAAAATTCTACTAATTCCTTAGCTGAAATATTATCTAAATTAATAACACAATTATGAGTGCCATCTTCTTTTATCCAATTTTCAAAATTGTCATTCTTTAAATAACCAGACTCAACTGCCCAATTATATGCTTCTGTTCCCGGATATGGATGCAATGTATAAAACTGTGCCGTATCTGTATCAAGTTTAATTGCAAATTTAAGCGTTTGCTCCATTGTTTCTCTTGTTTCACCTTTATTTCCTACCATGTAACATGCATGAATTAATAAACCAGCCTTTTTGGCATTTTTTACATATTCCTCTATCTGACTTATTTTGGTTCCTTTTTTCATATTATTTAATAATTCTTGTGATCCACTTTCAATTCCAGGTATTATCAAGCTGCATCCTGCTTTTTTCATATATACCATAGTCTCATAATCTAATGTAACTCTTGCATTACACAACCATTTAATCTTTTTATTTAAACCTTTTTCAATTAACAACTTACATATTTCTTGTGTTCTCTCTTTGTTAATAGTAAAAGTATCATCCTCAATTACAATCTCTTTTACATCTGGAAAATTATTAACAATATATTCAAATTCACCAACTACATTTTGAGCACTTCTTACTCTATATTTATGTCCATGTATCGTCTGAGGAAATACGCAGAAATAACATCTTGCCGGACACCCTCTTCCTGTAAATATCTGTATTTCTGGATATGCTGCAGCAGCAAAGAAATAATCCTTAGGATCCAAAAACTGCTTAATTAATTTTGCTGCCCACGGAATAGCATCAACATCCGTAATCAATGGCATTTCTTCATTTATTTTTATTTCACCATCTTTTCTATACACCAAACCTTTAACTGTTTCTAAAGAATCGCCTTTATTTAAAGCTATAGCTAAGTCTCTTATAATATAATCCGCCTCGCCTTTTGCAATTCCATCTATATTATTATTTAGCTTCATTGTCTGTTCAGGTAATGCGGTTGGGTGTGTACCCATTAACACAATAAATGCATTAGGAAAGATTGCTTTCAATTCTGCACCAAATTTAACATCATTGTAAATAGATGGTGTACTTGTATCAAGTACTATTAAACTATAATCATTATTTTTTTCCTTTATCCACTTTATACTCTTCTCAAAATCCATTTGTTTTGCTGGTGCATCTAAAAAATCCACTTCAAAGCCAGCCTCCTGTGTAACACCAGCTGCATACAAGAGCCATAACGGATAATATATTACTCCACTATTAGTAATCATTGCACTTCTTGCTTCTCTTGAATATTTTCCATATTCTGCTTTAAAAGGCGGGTTCACAAATAATACTTTCATAATCATAATTCTCCTATAATATATTTAAGTTCAAACATAATAAAATGCTGCAATTATCCTACATACTTCCATCAAAATTAAAATCTTCTTTTTAATTTTGATGTAGAAAAAAGAAATTTATGTTTTTTAAACATATATGCTAATCCTTTTAGATGTTCCCAATTTATTTTACTAATAAATTTTTTCTTACTTAATCTTTGCCATTCATGTATTATACTTACCTTTGGGCAATATGCTACTTTATAACCTTTTTCCCACACCTGTATACAATATTCAGCATCCTCTGGTGCATAAAAAATCTTTTCGTCTAGCAAACCAACTATTTGAAAAATTTCCTTTTTAACTAACCAACATGCACTCATTAAATAATCTACAGTATAGCTATTTCCCCAGCTTTCAGAAGGAGTCTGTACTTCCATTTTCTCACCTTTTATCTGCAATGCTTTTATCGGTATAGCCTTGTACACCTTTTCTAATAATGTAGGAAATGCTCTCGCAGACATCTGCTCCAATCCACTAGAAGTAATTAATTTAGGACCAATAATTCCATATTCATCATGTTTTTCAAGTTCATCTATTAATATTTTAAATGCTACCTCATTTATGATAGTATCACTATCCAATATGCAATAATAGTCAAGTTCATTAGCATTAAGTTCTTTTATGCCTTTATTTCTTGTAACTGTTGTTCCTTTATTTTCAGAATATTTGATAATTTTTACAATTTGTGGATACTCCAATATAAATTTATTTACTATATCACATGTCAAATCACTACTACCATTATCTACAATAACTACTTTTGGCATTATATCCTTTAAACTCACTATAGAATTCAAACAATTTTCTATTACATTTTCTGAGTTCCATGTCAATATTACAAATCCAATTCTATTTTTCATTATTGTGCCCCGCTTCCCTTCAACACTGAACTAAATGTCTTAAATATAATCTTAATATCCAGCCACAGGCTCTGATGCTCAACATAATACATTTCCTTCCATCTTCTGTCTCTCGCCACTTTCATATGTAGCATTATTTCTCGCATATGCCTGCCAGTATCCTGTTAGCCCCGGCTGTACACTTAGAAGCTTGGCTGTATCCTTTCCATATATTACAATTTCCCTTTCTACAATGGGACGGGGTCCTACTATAGATATATCACCTTTAAGAATATTGATAAGCTGTGGCAGCTCATCGAGGCTTGACTTCCTTAAGAAATTCCCCACCTTTGTTATTCTCGGATCATTGTCTATCTTAAATTCTGTTCTGTATTGTAACAGCTGCTCCGGTGTCAATATTTTTTCTATATCAACATCAATATTTTTCATACTTCTGAATTTATATACGCATATTTTCTTTCCGTTTTTTCCTATTCTTATATGACCATAAAAAGGATTACTTCCATCCTCAGCAATTACACATATCATAATAATTAAAAATACTGGTGATAATATAATCAATCCTATTGCAGATAACACAACATCAAATGTTCTTTTTATTATAAGATATATATGCCTGCCAAATGTTTTTTCTACTTTATATACGCTTTCATCATACTGATAAGGAATTTTGTTCTCAAGTATTTCACTAATAGCACCTATCTGTTCATCAATTTCTAATTGTTTCATAATATGCTTCGGATGATATACTACACATCTTCCCATTGCCATAACAAAACGCTTTATATCTCCTTTCATACTTTTGTCATATGGCATATCATAACTCTCTGAAGTTGCTGCTATCTGCTCATATTCTTTAGGACGAAAACTCCATTCTCCTATCAAGCCTGGTTTTATAGTAAGTTTTCTTTTTTGTAAAGGAATATAGTCCATGTATTCCACTACCGATGGTGATTGTGGTCCTATAATCCCTATATCCCCACACAATAAATTATAAGCCACTGGAAGTTTATCTAAGTGCAGCCTGAACAATATTCTACCAGTTACCATATATGGATTCTTACCGTTATTAATACAATCCTGTGCATTCATTTTCATGGTACGGAATCTATATTGCAGATACTTTCGTCCATTTCTGCCGATTCTGACACTTGAAATAATTATCTTACCTGGCGATTCAATTAACATTCCCATTCCAACGAATGGAATTAATATTAATGTCAGCACACATCCTATAAGACCTGCAATAACCTCAATAGTTCTCCTTATAACCACCTGATAAAACATCATATTCTTAGATGACATATAGCTTATTGTAGCATAGGAACCTATCTTTTTAAATTGTTTATACCCATCACACAATTCATATTCTCTTAATCTGACATGAACATTTTTACCTATGCTCTGTAATGTTGATATAATCTCTGAACACAGCTGCTCATCTACATCATTTGCAGATAATAATACTGAGTCAGCCTCTCTTTCCTCAATAGCCTGAATATATGTATCTTTATCTGCTATAACATCTACACCATAATAATCATCGCCTATTTGATTACTATCAGTTAGTACAATGCCGACTATTTTATAGTTATCATCATTTTTCAGTCCTGACATTGTCTCTTCAATGTGCCATGAATCGCTTATTACTACAACCCGTTCCTGATATCTGTCACTTGCATATGCAACTCGTAATATTCTCTTTAGCACCAGTCTTCCCATTAACATGACCGGGCATGATACAACTATAAATATAAGCATCATAGACCTCGAATAATTAGCGCTGTTTTTCAAAAAGAACAACACAACCATAACGAGAACTGCTATGTAAACAATTGTTTTTACAGTTTCGATTACCTCTTTTGTTATATTTCTATTTATAAAATCAATATTCTTCATAAAAATCAGATTAATCAGAATATACATTATCGAAATCAATAAAAATAATATTATATAATCACTCCTGTGAATATTATTTTCTCCTTCTATCCAGTTAAACTTAACTAAATATGCCATGCAAAACGATATTATCAGTGTTACCACATCCACAATGTACATAAAATACATGGCTGTTTTCTTTGAACTATTCATAATTCATCCTTTATGTAATTATCTATTAAATGTGTTTATTCCTCATACCAATATACACAACTACGGAGCCAAAATTCTCCAAGAAGAAAGGTATCTATCTCTCTACCCCTCCCAACGAAATTCAGCTCCGTACAGGTTATTCCTCGCTCTTAACTTTCTTCGCCGTATTTTCCATAATATTTACCGTAATACTTACCATAGTATCTGCCGTAATATGAATTACCAGCCATATCAACCTTATTAAGAACGCATCCAAGAATCTTGCAGCCTACAAGGTCAAGCTGTTCTTTGGATTTCCTTGCGAACTTGTAGCTTATATCTCCTGCACCTATTACAAGTATTCCGCCATCACAGAACTTAGACATAATAGCGGCATCGATAACACTTCCTATTGGTGGTGTATCAACTATTATCATGTCAAATGTTTCTCTTGCACTCTCTATCATCTTGGCAAATCTGTCGTTACCAACAAGTTCACTTGGATTAGGTGGTACAGGACCAGCGAATATCATGCAGAAATTAGGCTCATCACTTACGCTTATAACATCTGTAAGTTCATTTTTTCCTGAAAGGTAATGAGTAAGACCATATTTAATCTTACCTTTTCTCCATCTGTTCTTCATAACTGATTTTCTTGTATCAGCATCTATAAGAAGTGTCTTCATTCCATTCTGCGCAAATGACATTGCTAACTCAAATGATACAGTACTCTTACCTTCTCCTGGTGTTGTACTTGTTATGAATATTACCTTATTATTATCTCCTGAGAACTCTATGTTTGTTCGTAACATTTTATATGCTTCTCTTGTTCTGAAATCAAGATAACTTTTCTTTACTGAAAACTCCTGCATTTTTATTCCTCCACGCTTTCTTTAGCACCATTACTTTTCTTCTTATTCTCAAGTTCAGATGCCTTAAAGCTTCTTCCCTTATCATCATTCATAGTGATATCGGTTTTTGAACCACCTTTTGAAGGTACTGGTACTCTTCTCTTACCCTGATTACTATTCTGTCCTTCATTAACAGGGATAAGTGCCAGTGTACTGAGTCCAAGGTATCTCTCAATATCTTCAGAAGTCTTGATTGTATCATCAAGAAGATGCTGTATGATAATAACTGCTGCTGATATTACAATACCCACAAGAACACCTATTATAGTCCACTTAGGAATTGAAGGTGATATTGGTTCATCAGGAAGATTAGCCTGATCAACAACATTTACCGCTTCAATATCCATAACTTCTGTTATATGCTTGGCTGCCAGATCTCTGACTGAATTGGCTATCTTCTGTGCCTGTTCAGGTTCAGGATCTGTAACTGTAATTGCTATAATTCTTGTATCTGTAGCATTAGATGCTGATACTCTTTTAACAAGACTTTCGTATGTTTCATCAAGCTTAAGATCGTTAATAACACCTTCTATAACATATCTGCTTGTAACAAGCTGCTCATAATCTTTTGAAAGTGTTGATGATAACTGTACATCACTATAAGTAACTGATCCGCTTGCATTCTGCTTGTTAAGAATATATACCTTTGTTGTTGACTCATACTGTGGTGTAATAACAAAGAAGCTGTACATAAACGCAACTGCTCCACACACTAAAGCTGCCACAACAATAATCCATAATCTGTGAAATAATACTCCAAATATTTCACGGAGGTCTATTTCAATGTTCTCTGTCTCTTTACTTTTTTCCTGCATTATATAATCTCCTTAATCTTATTCTGACATTCTATAAAAGCCTGTCCATGGCATTGCCATATAATATATCATCAACATACTGTTCATTATATTTCTTATACAGCATGTCGGCACATTCCTGAATCTTAGGTGTACGGCTGCCTTCACATCGGTGTGAATCAGTTCCGACATAATCAACTATCTGCTCACTAAGCAGTTTCTGTAGAAATTTCTTTATATCCTTGCCTATATCACCAAGTATGCTTGATGCATTAACCTGAATTTCTACACCCATATTCTTGATTTCACGCACATTTTCAATATCATCTACCATACATCCATACCGCTCAACATGCGCAATAATTGGCTGATAGCCTTCACTCATTATCTCATCTAATGAATTACGTATATACTGATATGGATCAGATGGCATAAATTCAACAAGTACATAATCTGTCCCATTCATCCTGCTGATGCGTCCGCTGTCAACACCTTCACATAATTCATCATGATACAGGATTTCATTTCCCTGATATAACTTTATTCCTAAATTACATTCATCTGCTGCTTCCTGTACCTCATCAATAAGCGCACTTACCTTCTCTGGTGAAGCATTGTGATGTCCGCTTTTAAAATGTGGTGTCGCAATAATATGCGTTATCCCCTCATTATGTGCGATTTCCAGCATCTTTAATGTCTCAGACATATCCCTTGAGCCGTCATCTATTCCCGGTAGAATATGACAATGGACATCTACAATATAATCCGCAGCTTTTTTCTTTTTTCCAAATAACATACTATACCCTGTACTTTGTCCAATTCTTCTTATTTATAATAACTTAACTTTAAATAAACCTTAAATATTTTAGCAATGCAATATCATACTGTCAACCAAAGTGTGAAAAAATCAAGATTTTTGTCAAAAAAAGGCACCCAGAGGACAAATGGTGTCTCTGTCCTCCGGGTGTTCTTACCCAAGCATCTCATAACTCTCATTAATTTCCCCAGCCTTAATCTGAGCCATTCTTTCCGCAATCCTGCTCTTAACAAACTCGGCAACCTCTTTTTTCTTAAGCTCACCATACTCAGAATAAAGAATAGGCTTTAAGAAATGTACCTGTGTGTCAACTCTCTCAAATGTATTGCTGTTCATAGATTTATATGAATCAAAAAGTGCTACAGGAACAATAGGTGTCTTGGACTGTAAGCTGCATGAAAAACAGCCAGCCTGAAATTCCTGAAGCTCATTTTTATTATCAGTATAACCACCCTCTGGGAATATAAGGAAATTTCTTCCGGATTTCACCTGTTTGGTAACATCCATTATAGCCCTTACCTTGTCTCGGTTATTATCAAGATCAATAACAACAGCATCTATAAGACCGCATACCTGACGACTCATAAGTCTTTCAGCCTGCTTCTTTCCCCAGAGAACACCACATGGTTTTTCCTGTGCAAGAATAATTCCCAATGCATCATATTTACCCTGATGATTAGGATACATTATGTAATTGCTGTCAGTCGGAATATTCTCTCTGCCATACACCTTAGTTCTTGTTCTGGCATGTTTTCTCATGTAGTTAATAATCCACTTTGCATACTCAAACCTTTCCTTTTCCGAATAACGGCTCTTGTTGGCAATCATCTTATTAGCTTTAGGTACAGCATGAAGTACCATGTGCCAGCTTGATATAACAGTACATTTGAAACGCAGATTAAACATTCTTCTTCCTCATCTTTCTACATAATCCCCAATACAATCACAGCGCCAAAAATCTGACGCCATACATACAAAAATCTCCGCATGTGCGTATTACTGCACATGCGAAGCAAAATATTTTTCAAAATCATCATGAATAAGTGCATATCCTGCCTCATTCGGATGCATTCCATCTTTACTATAATATGCCTTCATGTCATCAAGTGCAAGAAAACTTTCACGAAGACTTAATATTTCACAGCCGTTTTCCTTGGCAACAGCCCTCATTATGTCGCCATATTCTGCATACTCGTCCTGCATCTGCTGAACTGAGTTCACATATTCTGACATAACTTCCCTACTGATTCCGCTTTCAAGCAGATGTGAAAGATACATTTCAATAGCAATCGGAGGTGCAATTACTGATGTTACTGCTGCTCCCTTTTCCTGCAACAAATGTATCATATCCTCATAATTCTTCTTAAAATCCTGAGGGTCAACTCTGTGCCTGTGTTCATAGTCACATTTGCCCTCACATATCGACTTCCAGTCATAGTCGCAGTCGTTACCGCCACATTCAAGAAATGCCACATCAGGTACCAGATGACTTGATATTACCTGTGTAAGCCACATTTTTACTCTCTCTGATGTGAATGTCGGCATTGCAAAATTTAAAAACTTCATATTATATTGTGCCTGCATTTTCTCAAAACCGATTGCATCTGAGCTGTGATAATTCCATGCTTCATCCGGCATAACCCCGCGCATAAGCGAGTCGCCAAACATATAATATGTTTTCATAAGCCGCCTCTTATCTTAAGTTAGGAGCTGGAAGAGGATTCTCTGGTGTAACAGCGTCCCAGTAATTGTTCATAAGCTTCTCCAACGCTCTCTGTGGAATCATTGGCTGTGAAGCAAAATCAATCATTTCCTGAGGAATATCCTCACCTTTTCCCATAACCTTACCAATCTCAGTATATCTCTTAAGATATTCATTAATCTGGTTTACCATTGGCGGAATCGCAAACATTTCGCTCTGTGGACAGAGAAGAGCCTGATATCTGCCCTTGCCATAGATAAAATTAAATTCCTTGATAAGTGCGTCATATATCTCCTGAGTTCTTCCGTATCCGCATGATGATATAACATAGAACTTCTTGCCGCTTACATCATAACGGAATTCGTGGAATGCGTTATCTCCGATATCTCTGACCTTGCCCTTGTAAGTCTCCATAAGTGGCATGATTCTGTCAACAAATGTTTTCATTGGACCCGGCATACCGAAGAAATACAGTGGGAAGCTGTATATAATTACATCTGCATTCATGAATTTCACATGAACGTCCTGCATAACATCATTGATAACACACTGGCCTGCTGTCTTTCCCCAGCAGCTCATGCATCCCATACATGGCTTGATATCCATGTCTCTGACTGTCAGAAGCTCTATCTCAGCTTCTGGATTAGTCTCCTTAAGTCCCTTAAGAACCGCATTTGTCATTTGCATAGTATTACTCTTAGGTCCTTTAGGACTACCGTTTACTACTAAAACTTTCATTATTAATCCTCCATGTTTTTTTCAGAAAAATCCAATGTGCTTTTAAAGCACATTTCCTCTTGGCGAGGAGAGGATTAGTTCTCCATAAACTTCTCAAATGCTTTAAACTGTTTTCTCATCGTGTCATATCCATACTGATAGCACTGAAGAAGTTTTTCATTATTATTCTCGAAGTGTCTTATCATCTGCTCCTCCGGACGGATAACAAGGACCTTCCCCTCTTCCACAAGCTTTTTCATGAACTTATCCTGCCTGTCATAAGCCTGCCTTCTGTGTGCCATAGCATCACAAAGCTCCGGATATTTCTTGTAACTCCACTCTATAAGCTTCTTTACCTTAGAATAATCTGTAGGCTTAGAGCCCTCTGGCTTGGTAAGTACAACAACAATCTTATCGCACCCCTTCTCAACTGCTCTCTCAACCGGTATCGAATCAATAATGCTTCCATCAAGATAATGATAACCATCAATTTCAACAGGTTCGCATATAAATGGCACAGAGCAGCTTGCCATCTGACACTTCAAGAATTCGTCTTTAGTCTTAAAATTGCCCTTATACTCAGCCTTTCCGGTCTCACAATTCACAACAACGCTCTCGCACTCTGTCTTGGATGCGAAAAATGTGTCAAAATCATAAGGAATATCCTTAAGTGCATACTCAGCTACCAGCATTTCAAGATTAAGAATCTTCTTATTCTCAAAAAGCTGTCCGACACCATAATAGGCTTCCGCATTTTCATGGGTAATTATCTTTTTAGTTCTTCCTTCCTGTCTGGAAACATAGTTCACCGCATTACCTGCTCCGGCAGACACTCCGATAACATAATCATAATAAATGTCTTTCTTAAGCATGTAATCAAGAACTCCGGCTGAGAAAATGCCTCTCATAGCCCCGCCTTCCAGCACAAGTCCTGTCTTTACTTCACTCATAAGTGCCTCTATTTAGCGTTAGCTTCTACATAATCAACAATATCTTTAACAGTTTCAAGTTTTGCATCAGAACTGAATCTGATTTTGAACTCATCCTCAACAGTGATAGCAAGTAACATCATATTAAGAGAATCAACTCCTAAATCTGTTGTAAGAACGCTGTCCATTGTAATAGTTGATGGGTCGCACTGTGGCATAACCCTTGCAAAAATATCCTTTAACTTCTCAAATACCATGATAAAATCTCCTTTTTTTACTTTATTGAAATCCGGTTGGGTGTGTTGGCAATCAGACGGTACGCAGTTTTGAAAAAGCTTGCTCCAAAAACACGCTTCCACTCGGCTCCGGACGCAGCGGACACTAAGCTCGTTCAGGCTTTTGTGCGTGATGCAGCGAGCTTTGCTCACACATCTCGCACAAAAATCCCGAACTCCCTAAGTGCCGGCGTCCTCCGACGGTTTTTGCCGCAAT
>UMDH01029506.1_pt1 | contig 11731 bp, 10 predicted proteins | sample 1964441 | NCBI WGS metagenome assembly UMDH01 (sample SAMEA4835989, study PRJEB28245) | human gut metagenome | biome: gut microbiome; material: fecal sample | place: Denmark | collected 2008 | reverse complement strand
CCTCTTCCGATGATATTATCGAGGATACAGGCGATAACGGTGATAACAGCGGAAGCGACAGCAAAACACCTGCTTCATCTTCCGATAAAGCAAAGTCCATTGAGCTTAAACACAGCTCCGTGACTATATATGAGGGCGATACATATAAGATAATCTACGAGCTGACTCCCTCCGACTGCACAGATACTGTTTCATTCCGCTCGCTCAATAAGGCAGTGGCTTCCGTAAGCAGTGACGGAGTTGTTACTGCCAGAGGAGCAGGTAACACAAGGATCGTCTGCAAAACAGGCAGCGGAAAAAGCATAAAGCTCAACGTCAATGTTGTTTCCGTTATGAGCCAGGAAGAGCAGGATAAGTCATATGAGGAAAAGATAACCAAGGAATATGACGCAAACGGCGATCTGGTTCCTTCAATGGTAAAATTTGCCGAGGAATCCGCAGGCGTTCAGGTAGGTCAGAAAGTCCTGCTTGATGCAAGAATATATCCCGCAGGCGCAAAATATACGTACACCATCGAGTCGGATAATCCTTCTGTGGTAAAGGTCAATCGCAAGGGCGAGATAACAGGCATCAAGGAAGGCAACGCTGTCATCACTCTTTCCACCGACAACGGCAAGACAGACAGCGTGTATGTCACCGTTTACGGCAGCAGGATAGCAGGAATTGACGTTTCCAAGTGGAACGGAGATATAAACTGGAAGCGTGTCAAGAGCAGCGGCAAGGCTCAGTTTGCAATGATAAGAGCCTCCTACGGCTATGAGGACACCGACCCAATGCTTGCAAAGAATGTGGCAGGCTGCGAAAAGTATGATATTCCCTACGGATTTTATCATTATATGTATGCACGCAACGTTTCCGAGGCAAGAAAGGAAGCTGCATATTTCCTGAATGCCATCAGCGACTATTCGCCCGAATATCCCGTGGTGCTGGATATTGAGGAAGATTTCTACAAGTCAATGCCAAGGCGTGATGTTACCGATATCGTCACCACGTTTATGGAAGCACTTGAAAATTCCGGCTATTACGCAATGATATACAGCTATGCCAAGTTCTTTGACGATAATCTTATAATAGATAAGATAGAAAAGTACGATATCTGGGTTGCCTGCTGGGGCGATGAAGTAAAGCTTGCTGAAAACTACAGCTACCACTACGGAATGTGGCAGTACAGCGAGGTCGGCAGGATATCGGGAATAGATGAATATGTTGATCTCAACTACTCATTCAAGAATTATCGTGACACTATAAGAAAGTACGGACTTAACAATCTGAAAAGATAACGATACAGCAAAGCTCCTCTGCTTTTGGCAGGGGAGCTTTTTTATAGAAATTGTTATCAGTATAAAACAAAAAGTCCTTACAGAAAAACTGTAAGGACTTCATGGTCGGAGTGACGGGACTTGAACCCACGGCCTCTACCACCCCAAGGTAGCGCTCTAGCCAAACTGAGCTACACCCCGACATATTAAAGGGGATAAACAAGTAAGAAGAATAAAAAGACTTGTTTGCAACATTATATTGAAACAAGTCTTTTTATCTGGTCGGAGTGACGGGACTTGAACCCACGGCCTCTACCACCCCAAGGTAGCGCTCTAGCCAAACTGAGCTACACCCCGACAAAACAGAAATTACTCTTGTTTTACTTGTTATCGTTTCTGACGACTTTTATATTATATCATAACGGAATACGTTTGTCAAGCTTTTTTTGAAATTTTCCCTTTTAAGGCTTATTTGTCGGAAAATGGTTTAAATGCGTGGTTTTTGACAGCTATGCCTTAGACGTCACACTTTATTTACAAAATTATCCGCAGTATGATAAAGCACACTGCGGATAAAATCTTATGCGTTGTTCTTGATGTTAACGTCCAGCTTGGAGTAGGGGATCTCGATGCCGTTCTTGTCAAATGCAGTTTTGACGTTCTCAATCATATCATGATAAACTGTCCAGTAATCGGAGGTCTTTGTCCATACTCTCATGGTGATATCCACCGAGCTTGCGCCAAGGTTCGATACTCTTGCGAAAGGTGCAAATGCGCCCGCTTCCTTTACTGTCAGGGGGTGATCGCTGATAACGCTGTTGATGATGTCAATAGCCTTGCGGAAATCCTGCTCGTAGGAAATGCTGAACACCAGATCAACACGGCGTTTGTCCTCACGGCTGAAATTGGTGATAGTACCGCTGGAAACCATGCCGTTCGGGATATATACTATTTTATTGTCAAGAGTAACAAGCTTTGTTGAAAGGATCCTGATGTCGTCAACAACCCCCTCTATGCCGTTTGTGATAACGTAGTCACCCTTGCAGAACGGCTTTGTGAAGAGAATGATGAAGCCTCCTGCAATGTTTGAAAGGCTGTTCTGGAGAGCAAGACCGATGGCAACGCCTGCCGCACCTATTACCGTGATGATAGATGTCATGGGTATTCCCAGAACGGAAAGGGCGATTACAATGACAAATGCCGACAGTATGATGTTTGTAAGGGATTTGAGGAAGCCCTGTGCAGTCTCGTCAATGTGAGACCTGTCCATGCACCTGTCAACGAATTTCATAATGAGTTTTGTTATGAATTTTCCCACCAGGAAGATCACTACTGCGATTATAACTGTGGGAAGGTAGGCGATTATTGACTCGCCGAATTTTTTGAGCATATCGCCTGTAACGCTGCCCTTGGCAACTGCGTCCATAACGACCTCTGCCTCGCTGACTATCTCGGGAGCTGTAGTCTCGGCGACTGTCTCAGCTACCTCGCTGATAGCTTCTGTTACTGCTGTTTCTTCCAAAATATCATATCCTTTCGTGAGTTGGTTATTATTATAATTATAATATTATCCGCCTGTCATTTGATGTATTTTGTTTTGCATATAAGTTAATATCTGATTTAATTTGCATAATAATTATCGCAATAAAGTGATATCACAGCATTGCAGAAAAATCTGAAATAAAAATTGTTATAATGTAAAATAATATATTAAATTTGAAAAGATGCTTGAATTTCCTTATAAACTATATTATAATAAGTGTAAATATGATTCCATAACTGGGGTTTATGAAAGGAAGTTCATTTAGTATGAAATTAAAGAAGTTAATATCTGTAGCAGCTGCAGCAGTTCTCTCCGCTGCAATGTTCACAGGCTGCGGAAGCAAGGCTCCCGAAAATACCGTTTTCTCCATTGATGACCTTAACGGCAAGAAGATAGGCGTTCAGCTTGGTACAGTTGGCGATACCTATGCTTCCGATGTTGAGGGCGCTACCGTTGAGCGTTACAACAAGGGCGCTGATGCAGTTCAGGCTCTCAAGCAGGGCAAGATCGACGCAGTTATCATCGACCTCCAGCCCGCTACCGTATTTGTAAGCCAGAACAGCGATTCCCTTACTATTCTTGATGACAAGTATCCCGATGAGAACTACGCTATCGCTATCAAGAAGGATAACGACGAGCTTACCCAGCAGATAAATGACGCTCTTGCACAGCTCGAGTCTAACGGCACTCTTGAGCAGATCAAGTCCAACTGGATCGGCGATGAGGCAGGTCAGCACCCCTACACCTCTCCCGAGGGCATTCAGTATGACGGCACTATCGTAATGGCAACCAACGCCGAGTTCCCTCCTTACGAGAGCATGAGCGGCGAGGACGTTGTAGGCTTTGACGCTGATATGATGAAGGCTGTCTGCGATATTCTCGGCAAGGACCTTAAGATCGACAACATGGAGTTCGATTCCATCATTGCCGCTGTTCAGACAGGCAAGGCTGACGTTGGCGTTGCAGGTATGACCGTTACCGAGGACAGACTTGAAAACGTAAACTTCTCTGATCCCTATACTACAGCAACACAGGTAATTATTGTAAGAAAGTAAACCATTTAAATTTTGCGGCTGTCAGCAGTCTTGCGGGCAGCCGCATTCAGTTTGGAAGTGATGCTATTTATGATTCAGGATATTATAACGATGATTCAGGATTTTATAACGAATTTTGCTGACAAGTTCTATAAGACCTTTATCGTGGACGACCGCTGGAAATACCTTACAAACGGCCTTAAAAACACGATAGTTATTACGCTTTTTGCCGTAATGCTGGGCATCGTTCTGGGATTTCTCATTGCAATAGTCCGTTCCACCCACGACAAGACAGGAAAGCTCAAATTCCTGAATGTTCTGGCAAAGATATACCTTACAGTCATCAGAGGTACGCCTGTTGTAGTTCAGCTGCTTATAATTTACTTTGTTATTTTCGCATCGGTTTCCGTTGATAAGATATTTGCGGCGGTGCTGGCGTTCGGTCTGAACTCTGCTGCATATGTTGCCGAGATAGTCCGTTCGGGCATAATGTCCGTTGATAACGGTCAGTTTGAGGCAGGCTCAAGCCTTGGCCTCAACTATGCTCAGACAATGATGTACATTATTATCCCGCAGGCGTTCAAGAATGTTCTGCCCTCTCTTGCAAACGAGTGCATCGTTTTGCTGAAAGAGACTTCTGTTGCAGGATATATTGCCGTGCAGGATCTTACCAAGGGCGGCGATACTATCCGTTCCGCAACATATGAGCCGTTTATGCCCCTTATTGCCGTAGCAATCATCTATCTTGTGATCGTTATGGTACTTACTCACTTTGTTACAAAGCTCGAAAGGAGGCTGGCGGCTAATGATAAGCGTTGAAAATCTCTGTAAATCCTTTGGTGATCTGGAAATACTCAAAGGCATCACCGAGAACATCGAAAAGGGCGAGAAGGTCGTTATCATAGGCCCCTCAGGCTCAGGAAAAAGTACATTTCTGCGCTGCCTCAATCTTCTTGAAAAGCCCACTTCCGGCAGTATCATTTTCGAGGGAACGGACATCACCCATTCAAGCGAAAAAGAGCTTAATCTCATGCGCCAGAAGATGGGAATGGTGTTCCAGCACTTCAACCTGTTTGCTAACCTGAGTATAATAAATAACATCACTCTTGCTCCCGTAAAGCTGAAGCTCATGACCAAGGAAGAGGCAGAGGCTAAGGCAGAGGAGCTGCTGAAAAAAGTAGGACTTCTTGATAAGGCTTATAATTATCCCTCGCAGCTTTCTGGCGGTCAGAAGCAGAGAATCGCCATTGCCCGTTCACTGGCAATGAATCCCGATGTAATGCTTTTTGATGAGCCTACATCAGCCCTTGACCCCGAAATGGTTGGCGAAGTCCTGAACATCATGACCGAGCTTGCCGATGACGGCATGACCATGGTCGTGGTAACTCACGAAATGGGCTTTGCCCGTGAGGTTGCATCAAGGGTAATGTTCATGGCTGACGGCGTTATCATGGAGCAGAATCCTCCCAAGGAGTTCTTTGAAAACCCGCATAACCCCAGACTGAAAGAATTTCTCTCAAAGGTGCTTTGATGATGGAAAGCAGGATAGTTATGGGGCTGGAAAATGCTCCAGAAGCAAAGCTTATCCGACAGACTGTGTTTGTTGATGAGCAGGGTTTCAAAAACGAGTTTGATGATACGGACAATAAAGCCTACCACGGCATTCTCACAGATAACGGAGAGCCTGTGTCAACGGGTCGGCTCTTTACCGAAAACGGCGATTATCATATCGGCAGGATAGCCGTTATGAAGCCGTACAGAGGAAAGGGCCTCGGCCGTGAGATAGTTTCTCTTCTCGAAAGCAAGATATCCGAGCTTGGCGGGGGAACGGCAGTTCTCTCAGCTCAGACAAGGGTAAAGGGCTTTTACGAGTCTATGGGCTACACCGCCTACGGCGATGAATATTTCGATGAATATTGTCCCCATATATCAATGAAAAAGATCATAAAATAAAAAAATCAGCTCCGAGCATATGTTCGGAGCTGATTTTTTATTATTCCGCACTAATTATCTTCCACTTGCCGCCTTCAAATTTCAGCGTGAATGTTATATCCTGTGAAATGCTCATGCCCTGCGAGAAGTAATCTGCCTTGGTCATACATTCCCATTGGGTAAAGTCTGCGGTTTTTTTGTGGTACTTTACATCAACATCGGAGCTGATAACATCGGTGTCCTCAAGCTCTTCAAACTGGGGGAGAGACCTGAAATGATCCTTCTGCTGCTGTTTGAAGCTCTTGTCGTCAGTCTGATCGGAATAAATATCCGTCACCTTGTTCATTGATTTAAGGTCGCCTGACGCAAACGCCGCACAGTATTTTTCGATAGCCTTTGTTTGACCGCCGATAAACCATGTTACGGCTATGACACCCAGCAGGAGTATCAGGATTATCAGTGACACTATTTTTCCTATAGTCTTAGATGCGCTGTTTTTACTCATATTACCGCTCCGATTGTGTGATTATTCATTCTTGAGGATAGCACCCTGTGCGCCGGATGTAACAAGGGCAGCATATCTCTTGAGGTAGCCCTTAAGCTCCTTCTTCTTGGGAGTGAAGTTAGCCATACGGCGTGCGATCTCTTCATCGTCAACGTTGAGGCTGAGGGTGTAGTTAGGGATATCAACGGTTATCATATCGCCGTCCTGAACGATTCCGATAATGCCGCCAACAGCTGCTTCGGGAGAAACGTGACCGATAGCCGCACCTCTTGATGCGCCTGAGAAACGACCGTCGGTGATAAGAGCAACATCGCTGCCGAGACCCATGCCCATGATAGCGGAGGTGGGGTTGAGCATCTCTCTCATGCCGGGGCCGCCCTTGGGGCCTTCGTAACGGATAACCACAACATCGCCCTTGACGATCTTTCCGCCGAGGATAGCTGCCTGAGCGTCCTCTTCGCAGTCGAATACCTTTGCGGGGCCTGTGTGCTTGAGCATTTCAGGAGCTACCGCACTGCGCTTAACAACACAGCCGTCCTTAGCAAGGTTTCCTCTGAGGACTGCGATTCCGCCTGTTTCGCTGTAGGGATCGTCAATAGGACGGATAATATCGTGATTTTTGTTTACGCAGCCTGCGATATTTTCGGCAACAGTTTTGCCTGTGCAGGTCATAACGTCGGTGTTGAGCAGATTTTTCTTGTTAAGCTCGTTCATAACTGCGTAAACTCCGCCTGCTTCGTTAAGATCCTCCATATAAGCGTGACCTGCGGGAGCAAGGTGGCAGAGGTTAGGAGTCTTTGCGCTTATCTCATTTGCGATATCGAGATTTATTTCAATTCCGCACTCGTGAGCGATAGCGGGGAGGTGGAGCATACTGTTGGTGGAGCAGCCCAGAGCCATATCAACGGTAAGTGCATTGTGAAATGCCTTTTCGGTCATGATATCAAGTGGTCTGATGTTCTTTCTGTAAAGCTCCATTACCTGCATACCTGCGTGCTTTGCAAGGCGCAGTCTTTCGGAATAAACAGCGGGGATAGTACCGTTGCCCTTGAGGCCCATGCCCAGAACTTCGGTAAGGCAGTTCATGGAGTTTGCGGTGTACATACCCGAGCAGCTTCCGCAGGTGGGACAAGCCTTGTTCTCAAACTCTTCAAACTCTTCCTCGTTTATTCTGCCTGCGGTGTATGCGCCTACAGCCTCGAACATACTGGAAAGTGAAGTCTTGCTGCCCTTAACGTGGCCTGCAAGCATGGGGCCGCCTGATACGAAAATTGTGGGTACGTTTACACGGGCAGCAGCCATAAGCAGACCGGGAACATTCTTGTCGCAGTTGGGTATCATTACCAGAGCGTCAAAGTGATGAGCAAGAGCCATGCACTCGGTGGAATCTGCAATAAGGTCACGGGTAACGAGAGAATACTTCATTCCCTGATGACCCATTGCAATACCGTCGCAAACTGCGATAGCGGGGAATACAACAGGTGTACCGCCTGCCATAGCAACGCCCATCTTTACGGCTTCAACGATCTTGTCGATGTTCATGTGACCGGGAACGATCTCATTGTAGGAAGAAACGATACCTACCAGAGGTCTTTCCATTTCCTCATTGATCATTCCGAGAGCGTTGAAAAGTGAACGCTGGGGAGCCTTGTCGGCACCCTCACAGAAAAAGTTACAATCTTTGCAAGACATTTTTTATTACCTCTTTTGTTATAAAATGGTTTCCTTGTATGTAGCTGCCGCTTCATCAACGGCAGCTATGAGCTTTGCCTTGAAGTATATCCTGTCATTTGGCAGGTTTACCTTTGTTATGCTGCGTCTGCAATGCCTTTTTTATAATTGCAGATGATGTTGTGTATCTCACTTTCGGCAACGTTTGTCATAATGAATACGGGCTGTGAGCTGTCGCCCTCTTCATAATCGGAGTTGCTTTCGGGGGCATATACTGCGCAGTAATCTATCTCAGCTGCACCCGAGCGGCTTTCAACGAAATCGCCGCTGAGCATAAATGAGGATTCAACATCAATATCTGCATTGTTATCATCGCTGTCACAGAATGTAAAAGTGACGTTGCGTGGCGGCTTTGCGGGACTTACCGCAGCTGATGCCTGCGGAGCAGCCTGTGTCACTGTCTGTGCAGCGGAACGTGCATACTGAGCTGCGTTTTTTATTGACTGTCTGACCGACCTTTTCGGTGATTTTGTCAAGCTCGCCGCTTTCAACGAATGATCATATTTTGTCTGGAAATCCCATCTCAGCTCTCCAGTCCGAGGAATGCGGCGCCGATGATTCCTGCGTCGTTTCCGAGCTTTGCAATGACTATCTCGGTGTTCTGAGAAAGCATTCTTGTGTAAACTTCCTTTTTGACAAGCTCCTTGACGGGGAGAAGAAGAGGATCGCCCTCGTTGCATACGCCGCCGCCTATGCAGAGAATGTCAGGCTGGAAGATGTTGATGGTGTTGGTGATGCCAGCAGCAAGGTACTTGCAGTACTTTTCAACTACCTCTGTACCTGCCTTGTCGCCATCTCTCATAGCCATGAAAGCGTGACGTGCGGAGAACTTGCCGTCCTCTGCCAGATACTTGTTGAGTATGGAGGAACTGTCAGCCTCGGCAGCTTCCTTAGTCATGCGGATAAGACCTGTTGCGGAGGAGAATACCTCGAAGCAGCCCTTTCTTCCACAGGTACACTGAGGGCCATCGACCTCGATGACCATATGGCCAAGCTCTGCGCCTGCAAGGTTGGAGCCTGTGAGGATCTTGCCGTCAACGATGATTCCTGCGCCAACGCCTGTTCCCAGAGTGATGCAGACAGCGTTCTTTGCTCCCTTTGCAGCACCTGCAACAAATTCGCCGTATGCAGCTGCATTGGCATCGTTGGCAACATAAACAGGCTTGTTGATATGAGCCTGAATGTACTTTCTTACGGGTACATCGTGGAAATCAAGGTTGTTGGAATAGGGGATAGTTCCGTTGATATTGTCAGCGATACCGGGAGTTCCCACGCCTATCCATTCAACATCGTCAACGGAAATGCCAGCCAGCTTACATGCCTCAATGGACACCTTAGCCATATCATCGCAGATATCCTTTGCGGGACGGGGACAGAGAGTTTTTGTGGAAGCCTTTGCGATTATCTCAAACTTCTCATTTACAACTCCTGCCTTGATATTTGTTCCGCCCAAGTCAATGCCAATGTAATATTTCATTTGTTTGACCGCCTTTCATATATTAAGACGCAGATACGATATTTCGCAGCCATACGCCTTTTTTTATCAGAATAAAGCCTATTGTTACCTTTAATATATCCACTGCCTGGCAGCAGAAGTATATTTTAAGAATATCAAAATCGGTGAAATTTACCAGAAGAAGTGCCGTTGGTATAGTGACAGCCCATACATATACGCTGTCGAAAAGGAAAGTGATGAACGTTCTTCCGCCCGAACGAAGGGTGAAATATGCGGCGTGCATAAATGAGGTCAGGGGAGTGAACATTCCCGAGATGACTATAAGGCTGCCTGCAAGCGACCTTACACTGTCATCTGTGTTGTAAAGTTCAGGGAATACCTTTGAGAGTGCAGCCATCATGATTCCAGTGAAAATGCCTGCCGCAACGGTGAATGCGATAAGCCTTGTGTCGGTCTCCCGTGCCTTTTTCATATCTCCCGAGCCGAGTATCTGTCCCACGATTATTCCAACGGAATTGCCCAGGGCAATAAAGATGACCGAGAACAGGTTGAAGATAGTGGAGGAGATATTGGTAGCCGCAACCACTTCCAGTCCTCTCATTGAGTAGCATCGGTTCAGCAGAGCCATTCCCGATGACCACAGTCCCTCATTTACAGCCAGAGGCAGACCGTGTATGATTATCTGCTTCACAAGGTCGGAGGGTATCTTGAGACTGCTGTATGCGCCATTGATGAAAGCATTTTTGCCGCTGTTGGCATGAGTCCATATCACAACGATGATGCACTCGGCAAATCGTGCGATAACAGTGGCAAGAGCCGCTCCCTTTACGCCCATTTTGGGCATGCCAAGGTTTCCGAAGATAAGCACCCAGTCAAGCACAAGGTTCATGAGCACGGCGGTAAGGCCTGCAAACATGGGAACAAGCGTCTGATTGGTCTCTCTCAGCGTGGAGGCGTATATCTGTGTTACCGTAAATGGGATAAGACCTACTACCATTACACCCAGGTAGTCAAGTCCCGACTGCAATATCAGCGCCTTGTTGCTTTCCTCGCCGTTTCCCGTAAGATACGAGCTTATAAGTTCGGTGCTGAACAGTGATAGGATCGTTCCGCCTGCCAGCAGCACCAGAAGCCCTGCATAAAGCTTGAAGCGGAAAGTATTGCGCACGCCTTCGCTGCTGCCCTTGCCGAAAAACTGCGCACCGTATATCCCGGGGCCTGCAAGAATTCCGAAAATGCAGAGATTGAATACGAACAGAAGCTGATTTATCACCGCCGTACCCGACATCTGAGCTGTGCCTAGCTGACCTACCATTATGTTGTCCAGAAGAGCAACAAAATTCGTAATGCCGTTTTGTATCATTATGGGAACGGCTATTGTGAAAACCTTTTTGTAAAAGCTCCTGTCACCTATAAATGTACGGATATCCATGCAAAACTCCCTGAAATACTATTATAATATCAATCAATATGGGTCATAACAGCGGAGCACTTGCCTGTAAGCTCAAATTTGCCCAGACCTGCGGGAATGAACACGCTGTCGCCCTTTTTAAGCTCAACTGCATCGTTGCCCTCGGAGGAAAGCACACAGCCGCCGTCAAGAACAAGAATGTTTACGAAAGAGGACTTGTCTGCCTCGAGAGCAGCGGAGGTATCAACATTGATAACGTCAACGGTAAAATATTCGCACTTCGCAAGACGCTTCTTTGTCCAGCCGTCCATGTCAACAGGTTCGGACTGAGGATAAGGCTTTGCGGGGCAGAGGTTTGTAACGTCAACAGCCTTGTCGATGTGGAGCTGTCTGGGCTTGCCGTCTGCGCCTACTCTGCCGTAATCGTAGATACGGTAGGTGGTGTTGGAATTCTGCTGTATCTCAGCGATAAGGATACCCTTGCCTATGGCGTGGAGAGTTCCTGCCTCGATGAAGAAAACGTCGCCCTTCTTTACGGGAACGGAGTTTGTAACTTCAAGCAGAGTATTGTTTTCTATTCTCTCACGGAATTCTTCCTTTGTGATATTATGCTTGAAGCCGTAGAGCAGGGATGCACCCTCGTCGCAGTCGACAACATACCACATCTCGGTCTTGCCGTATTCGCCCTCAACTCTCTGAGCATACTCATTGTTGGGGTGAACCTGAACGGAAAGGTTGTCCTTAGCGTCGATAAGCTTTATAAGAATAGGGAAGTTCTCGAACTTCTCGCAGTTTGTTCCGAGTACGGACTTGCCTTCCTTTTCAATATACTGAGCCAGTGTGAGACCTGCAAATTCGCC
>UMDH01026499.1_pt1 | contig 11893 bp, 9 predicted proteins | sample 1964441 | NCBI WGS metagenome assembly UMDH01 (sample SAMEA4835989, study PRJEB28245) | human gut metagenome | biome: gut microbiome; material: fecal sample | place: Denmark | collected 2008 | reverse complement strand
CCCGCCGCGGTGCGGCGAGGCAATAGAGTTTTTTTATTCTCCGTCGAATTTTTCCAAAGCTCTGACGCTGATTGCGTAGCAGTTTGCCAGGCAGTCGAGGTCGAGGTTGTCGTAAGTATCTCTGCGGGTGTGATAGTAGTCCTGCAGATTGTGGTTCAAAGCGGTGATGCCTGCGGCTCTGAAGCCTGCTTGGTTGAACGCAGCCGAGTCGGTAGCTCCGCCGAACATAGGAACCTTGCCTCTTCCGCATTTAAGTCCGAGGTCTTTTGCGGCTTCTACGAACAGATCGCTTGCGGCCTTGTCGGCTTTGACGGTGTCGTTGAGGTCTCGGTCGTTGACTTGCAGATATTTTTCTTCGTGAATGGTGTCGTAGGACATGATGATGGTTTCAACGTCCTTAAATTCGCCTTTATGCTGTTCGCACCAGGCTTTAGCGCCTCTGAGTCCGGCTTCTTCGCTGCCGGAGAGAATAACGCCCACTTCGGTGTTTTCCAGTTCGATACCCTGATCCTTCATAGCTTTAAGAAGGGCGATGCCCATGTAGCAGCCGGTGAGGTTGTCGTTAGCGCCGTCGACGATAACTTTTTTATCCCACATTTTGTACATGCCCGCAAGGAACGGAGCAAACACCAAGCCCACCAGGCCCAGAATCATCCAGGTGCCTTCGGTAACCGGGCTGTAGCCGATACCCATGTAAACGAGCCTTGCAACGGAAATGCCGAGGTAATAGAGCGCGCCTACAACGCTGATAACGATATGCAGAGCGTACACGATACCGCCGAAGTGATAGTTCACAGGCCATTCCCAAGCGGCGTCAGGGTGACCGTTGAAGAATATGCGGCGTTTTACTTCGCCCGAACAGCTCTTGATAGCGGTAACGTTGTGGCCGGTTTTTTCAGGGAAGAAGCAATCGATGAATTTTTTGTAGGCGATAAATTGCATGCCCATGATCAAAAAGCCCAAAGCGATCAGAACGATGCCGACGATCGGCAGGAAGAAGTAGCTGATGATGCCGAGGAAAACGAAAGTAACCGTGAAGTAAATCCAGCCGTAGAAGCTGCCCGGATTTTCCTTGTAGCTTTCCACCGCGACTTTTTCACAGCCGCAGTCGTTTTTCAAAACGTCCGCCATGTATTCGCACGCTTTCTTTTCGCCTTCGCTGCCCGGACTACGCTTGTCGATGTTCTTGCAAATATGCTCGATTTCGGCAGACATATACTTTGCGGCGTTGGCTTTGTCGTCAATAAGTTTTTGTAATTTGCCCATAATTCTCTCCTATAATCTTATTTGGTTCAAAACCATTAACTTAGTTTCCATTGTATCATATACACGTGTATAATTTCAAGCGGTTTTTCAAAAATTTTTAAGCAATTTCAAAATAACTTTCTCTGCCCGTCTTCCTTCGCTTCCCCGTCCGATTTTTCCGCGCGACCCTAAAGCCCTTGACAAACTTTTCCAAAGTGCTATAATGTAAGCATAAAAACCGTGTGAGGATATATGAAAATCGGTCGTCTGTCAACACAAAAAATAGTTTACACCGCGCTTTTCGTCGCTTTAATTGCCGTTTGCGCCATAATACAGGTACCTATAGGTATGGTTCCGATAAGCCTTGCCACCCTTGCCGTCATTCTTTCGGGGCTGATTCTCGGGCCGTGGCTCGGTCTTCTTTCGACTTTGTGCTATCTTCTTCTGGGCCTTGTCGGCGTGCCGATATTCGCGGGTTTCAAGGGCGGCCTCTCCGTTATAGCGGGCCCCACCGGCGGCTACCTTATAGGTTACCTCGCCATTTCGCTGTTTTCAGGTCTTTTCAGGCGAAAAAACGCGGTTTTGGCCGTGGCGGGCATAATTCTCGGCAACTTTTTGTGCTATCTTCTCGGCACCCTCCGCTTTCTTTCCGTCACAGATTACGCTCTTAAAAGCGCGCTTGCCGTCTGCGTATGGCCGTTTTTGCCGGGCGACGCCATGAAAATCGCGCTTTCCTACCTTCTGTTCCTCAAACTTCAAAAACCCATCGTCGAACACGGTCTTTTGTCCGAAGAAATCGGCGGCGTCAGGAAACTCGACGATAACAAATCCGAATAATCGCAAACAAAACCCGCTTGCTTTTGCAGGCGGGTTTTTTATCGTCAGTGATTTCTTATTGCGTCAATCGGTTTTTTCCTTGCGGTTTTCATAACCGGCACGAAGCTTGCAGCGACAGCCGTCAGCACGCATCCGAAGAAAATGATGACAACCTGCCTTATTCCGTAATTCAAAAGCGTTATCGGCATATTATATTCGTTTCTCAAGGAATTGTTTGCCGCTCCGACGGACAATCCTCCGACTATTGCGGCAAGCAGAAACACTATAAGAGCAATCACCATTGCTTCGTTGAAGAACACTCCGAACACGTCCGACGATCTTGCCCCCACTGCTCTCAGAATTCCGATCTCGCGTCTTTTGTAAGATATGGAAACGCTGATATAATTCGTGAACAGTATAAGCGCGAACACGAACACTCCGATGCCGACGTACAAAAACACTTTTGCAAGCGACTTTATTATGTCGCCCACGGAGCTTTCCATTCTGGTAATATAGTTCTGCAATCCGTATCTTACGCCGTCCGATTCCTCGAAGCTCGCGTCCACGGCTTTTCTTATGTCCGCTTTATCTTTCGCCAGCCTGCATATTGCGAAGCGGTATTTGGTTTCGCCGTCCGCCTGAAATTTTTTGTAAACGCCGTCGCCCGTCATAACGAAGTCGCTATATGTCGAAAACGCGTTTGCAGGATCAGTGAGCCTTTCGTCCGGCAGGAAGAAGCCCGCAATTTTTGCCGACATCTGCCTTTCCGCGCTTTCGTACGGAAGCGTCGCCGTCAAATAAATTCTTTCGGGCAACAATCCGGCGGCCTCTTTTGCGATTTTTTGCATGTTTTCGTCCGACGTATCTTTGACATCCCAACCCGCGATTTTTTCAAGCACGTCGCTTTGGGAGGAATAATACGACTCCAGAAGCTCCTGCATCACCGAAATCGGCAATGCGATTTCATCCGAGGCCAAAGCCGTTTTCGTGCTGTTTAAATAATACGCTTTTGCCGGAACGTCGGACTGCTTGAAAGCGTACCCGAAATAAACCGATGCGCTGACGTAGGTATCTCTATAGTAGTTGCTGACGAACCCCGAAAGGCGCGTCGCCTCGAATTTCATACCCGGGCCATTATATTCTTCGGTAGCCGTATATCTCTCAACGAAGCCTTTATTCGCCAAAAACAGACAGCTAAAGCCGTAGTTCCGTTCCTGGCCGAGTTGCGTCGTCATCAGATAATAGTCTATTCCTTCGCTTGAACCGAGATCGGGTTTATCCAGTTTTTCATATTTTGCATAATCGTTTCCGTCGTCGAAAACGCCGACGATTTTGAATATGCCCGCCACCACGTCGCCGTTTACGACCACGTTCGGCTCACGGCTCAAAAACTCGTCGCAGGTTCCTATTTCTCCTGCCGCAAGGTTTTTGGTTTCGTCGAGGCTTCCGTCAGGGTTCACGTGCTTATATCCGTATTTTTTGAAGCAATCGAAAACGTAATCCGAAACGACCACCTCGTCATCCGCTTCCGAAAGTCTGCCGCCCAAAAGCTTTATGTTCTGTTTTTCGCGCGCCGCTTCGTCCACTTCGACAAGTCCGACCACGTCGCCCTTGTACACCACGCTCGACACGCTCGTCAAAAAGCTGTCTTCCATGCTCGAAACGTACGACAAATCTCCGTACACCGGCATAACGTCAAAGCCTTTTTCGGCAATCTTTTTTATGTCTTCCGCCGTCATAACGGTGGCGATTTCGTAAGAGCCGAACTCATCCTGATCGATTTTTTTATATTTGACGAACCCTGCGTAGTCTATGCCGGAGTCATACATCGAGTTCGTTATAGCGTCCTTGCTGTCGTAAGCGGCAAAGCTGTCCACCATACCGAACATGGCAAAGCACACGAAGCACAGCAAAACGGTAACTACCAGTCTGAACGGTTTCGATTTAAGGCCGCTCGCGCCCATTTTGAAGCTTTCCTTAACCGGCATTCTGGACTTTATCAGCTTAAATCCCGCGTTTTTAGAGAAGGATATCTTTCCTTCGTCCGTCGGAGCGAACGTTTCCATACGGCCGTCTTTATCTATTCTGGCCGCGCGGCTAACCTCCTCCGTCAGTTTGTCGTCCACGGCAAGCACCGCTTCCTTTTCCGAAAGATACGCGTTTATTTTTTCAACGTCCTTTTGCGTAAGCTTGTATCCCTTCGGAAATTTAAGCAGTTTTCCGCCGTAGTCCGACAACCCGTTTTCGGTTTTTTCGGCATAGGTGCGGTGTTTTTCGATGTCGGAAATAATCTTTCCGTCCTTAAGTTCAATAACCCTGTCGCCGTACTTTTCCGCAAAATCTCTGTCGTGCGAAACCACCAGCACCAGCTTGTTTTCCGAAAGTTTTTTCAGCGTGTCGAAAACCTGAATACCCGTGTTGCTATCCAGCGCGCCCGTCGGCTCGTCGGCCATAATGATTTCGGGGTTTTTCACCAAAGCTCTGGCAATCGCCACTCTCTGCTTTTGCCCGCCCGAAAGCTCATTCGGCTTTCTTTTACCGAAGCCTGCAAGGTCAACTTCCTCCAGAATTTCGTTTATCTCCTCGTCCGTGGCCTTCCGTCCCTGAAGCTTAAGCGCCAAAGCGACGTTTGCTCCGACGTTGAAGTCCTCCAGAATGTTGTATTCCTGAAAAACGAATCCGAGATATGTGTTCCTGTAGCTGTCGAAATCGCTCTGCGAAAAATCTTTTGAAGATTTTCCCTTTATTATGATTTCTCCCGAGTCCGCCGTATCCAGTCCGCCCAGAACGTTCAGAAGCGTCGATTTGCCGCTTCCGGACTTGCCCAGAATAAACACGAGCCCCGTTTCGGGGAACTTGACGCTCACGTCGCTTAGGGCAACCACCTTGTCGCCCTTTTTCGGATGATAAGTTTTAACGATGTTTTTGATTTCGATCATAATTCACCTTATTTTTTACGGTTTTTTAGTCAATTATAACGACGTTTATTAAATCTATATTAATTTTAACGCCGTTTTGCGTTTTCCTGCAAAAATGCCGCCCTTACGGTCGGCACTTATCAAAAAACTGTTTTCAAAAACCCGCCGATACCTTCCGAGATATCCCGATACGTTTCCTCGAAATTTCCAGTGTACCACGGATCGGCGACGTCTTTTCTTTTTCCCGCAAATTCCATAAGCAAAAAGATTTTGCCGCCTGCCCTCTCTCCCAGAATCCGCCGCATGTTTCTCACGTTCGCCTCGTCCATACCGACAAAATAATCGTATTTATCGGCGTCTGCCGAGTTCAGGCGCACGGCGCGCTTTTCGCTTGAAGAAATTCCGAGGCGGTCCAGAATCCTTTTCGTGCCGTAATGCACGGGACTTCCTATCTCTTCCGAGCTTGTCGCCGAGGAAGCGACAAAAAATTCCTTCTCTTTTCCGAGTTTTTTCACAGCGTCCTTCAACAGAAACTCTGCCATCGGGCTGCGGCAAATGTTTCCGTGGCAAACGAACATAACCTTAATCATTTCAGTCCTTATACACGATTATGTCTTCCGCTTCCACTCCGCAGAGCTTGCAGTAAAACATAAGGTTCTCCACGTCTATAGGCGTTCTTCCCGTTTCCCAGTTCGCGACGGAGCCGGTGTTCATAACGGCGCCCAGTTCCGCTTGCGAAATGTTCTGATCCATTTCGAAAAGGCAGTCCTCGCACTTATAGTCGTAGCAAAGATGTCTGTCGTCGAACTGATTTTTCGAAAGCCACCAGCATACGTAGCGGCGCAAATTCAGGTTGTCGTTTCTCAAAAGTTTCAGTTTGTAACCGGTTTTTTCCCAGTCAATTTGTCTGAGTTTGATTTCTTCCATAATTATAATGCTTGCTCTGCGGCTTGTTTTCTTGTTTCCGAAAGTTCGGCGTGCATCTGCTCTTTTGTGGCGGCGTCGATTTTATAAAACAGCATCGGAATCATGCTAAGCAGGCACGCAATGCCCGGCAGTCCCACGTAGGCGACGTAGATGATGTTCTGCATTTTAGGCGTAATTTCGGCCGTTGCGTTGTAGCCGGAAATGCCGACGAAAAGGATGCCCACCGCAACCGACAAAGCGTTGCTGATTTTGTTTGACATCGACAAAATAGCAAAGCATACGCCCTCGTGTCTTTCGCCGGTTTTCCACTCGTTGTAGTCGCAGATATCCGATGTCATAACCATCGGCAGATAGCCGTGCGGTCCGAACATAAAGCCGATAAGCGCCAGCATAACCCAGTGCGCCCAAACGGCAGGGAGTCCGCCCCTCAGCGCACTGTCGGACGGCAGAAGCACGTAGAACAGCATGCACGCAAAGCTAATCGCAAAGCCGTATATGGCAAACACGATAAAGGTTTTTTTCTCGCCCCATTTTTTGTTGATGACAGGCACCGCCACGATGCTGATCATGCTGGTAACCGCGCTCGTTATACCTATAAGCCAGGTGGCGTTGGAAGTCGGGTCAAGCTCTCCGCCCGCGGCGAAGATGTCCGAGAGCAGCGGGAAGTAAACCTTGCCTATCAGCGCGCCGCCCGCCTGTATGCAGATACCCATAGCCATATTTCTGGCAAAGCCGAGCATAAACGTCAGAAACACGATGCGGATCATTTTGTTGTTTTTAAGCTCCACGAACATTTCCTTGAAGCTGACCGCGCTTGAGGAGGTGGAAACCACCGCTTCCTTATTCTTGAAGTAAATGAGCAGGTAAAGTCCCGTGCCCAGCACCAAAAACAGAAGCGCCGTCAGAAGGTAATAGGTTTTGTCGGGATAATTGCCGGGTCCCTTCACCGTGTCGAGTATCATCATAACCACGGTAACGAACACCCCGGGCGCCGCCAAAGCAATGCTTTTGAAGGTGTTTGCAAGGCCGGCCGCCACGTTTCTTTCCTCCGGATTCGGGCTCAGAAGCGCCAGCATACCCTGCGAAGGAATGTCCGCAAACGTCATAGCCACGTTCCACAAAACGGTGGTAACGGTTATGTAAACGTACATAACGTACTTATTAGAAAAGTCGATAAACACAAACATCAGCGTCGTCAAAACGGCGATCGGAAATGCGCTCATCAGCACGAACGGGCGCATTTTTCCGCCCTTAAGATGACTGCGGTCTATCAGCGCGCCGAAAATCGGGTCCGCAATGCAGCTGATGATTTTCGCCACCAGAATGATGACTGCCACCACCGAGAATATGTTTGCGTCCAGTCCGGAATACATTTTGTTGTAAAATTCCGTCTGGAAGCTGTTGATGTAGCCGATAAAAAGCTGCACGCCGAATATGCCGACAGCATATATCAGCGCCGACTTGAACGGCAAAATCGGTTGTTTTTTGTCCATAACAATCCCCTTTTGCAAAAAGTAAGTTTATTATATCACACTCCGCCCCTCATTTACAAACGAATTTAAGCGCAAAAAATCCGCCCAAGCGGCGGACTTTTCAAAACCTCTTATCGACGATGCGATAATTATTGAAAAAACCGAAGATTCAGAAAAGAAAAACTATAAAGCGAAAATAAAGTTGAACAACCGGAACAATACTTACAAATGAAAAACGACGCACCCGCAAAGGTGCGCCGTTATTCATCTGGTGGAGCAAGTTAAACGTCCGTCGAAAATTTTAAACAATATTTAATAATTCTTTAAACTCTTTTTCGTCTATAATTTTATAATTTAATTCCGCCAATGCCGTTTTCAGAAATTTTAATTTAAGGTTTATGTTCCATAGGGAGAACAAAAACAAAAAAGCGGACGCGCTGAAACGGACAAGTCAAAATTAAGTAAAAAAAGAGTGATAGAATTACCCGAAAAAGTGGCGGCAAAACGTTTCAAAAAAGTATAAAGAGATGATTTTTATATGTTTTACATAGCATAGCGCGTTAAAGCTTGAAAAATAAAGATTTTTGTGCTATAATATATTTGATAGTATCCGTATAGAGATACTGAAACATCAAGAACAAGGTAAAGAGGCAGAAAAAACCAAAAATTGTAAAAACCAAAAACTCTCGACGGGAGGTAACCGCCTATGAAACACAATATAATTACAAGCGCAGCGAAAAGACTTTTTTCTTGCGCTTTTTTGTTCTTTTTCAAAGAAACTAACGGCGGGTAAACGAATTACAAAAGAACAACAGACTTAATCCATAACGCATTGTAACGATAAAACCGCGTGATTGATTATAAATATGACGTTATAAAAACACAATGACATTGTTGAATCGATTTAGTCCGTAAGAAAAAAAATTACAATCGGCGAGGACAGAAATATGATACTAGAATTAAAAAACATCGATAAATCTTTTAGAGAGAAGGAAGTTCTCAAGGGCGTTTCTTTCGCGGCAGAGGGCGGAAAAGCCTTCGGACTTTTAGGCAGAAACGGCGCGGGTAAAACGACGTCTATCCGTATTATTATGAACGTGTTTCCCGCAAACGGCGGAGAGGTTCTTCTGGACGGAAAGCCGATTGACTATAACAAAATCGGGCTTGGTTATCTTCCCGAAGAAAGAGGACTTTATCCGAAGAAACCTGTTATTGACCAACTTGCATATTTTGCGGAACTGAAAGGTATGAGCGCAAAAGAAGCAGTCAAGGCGGTTGATTACTGGCTTAACAGGCTCGGTATGACAGAGTACCGCAATAAACGGCTCGATACCCTTTCAAAAGGAAACCAGCAGAAAATTCAGTTGATAACGGCGCTTGCGCACAATCCGCACATCGTCATTCTTGACGAGCCTTTTTCGGGGCTTGATCCCATAAACGCAATGCTCTTAAAAGACGTGGTAAAGGAACAGATTTCACAAGGGAAAATCGTGTTGTTTTCAAGCCACCAGATGGCTTACATAGAGGAATTTTGCGACAGTATCGCAATTCTTAGCGCGGGCAAAGTCGCAATCAGCGGAGATTTGGTTGAAATAAAGAGAAATTATGTGCGCGATAAGTTGGTGGTAAGCACAACAAACCCCGAACGGATAAAATCCGATTTAGGCGAGGCTTGCACCGAACGCGAAGACGGAACTTTGATTATTCAACTTGCAAGCCCCGCTGAAAAGCAGTCTATGATGAAACGGCTTGTAGAAACCTATGATATTGACGAGGTAAAAGTGTTTGAACCTTCTCTTAACGATATATTCGTAGAGTACGCGGGCGAGCAGGTGTAAGGAGGCAAAGCGATGAAACAGTTTGGGAAAATACTTAAATTCGAGCTGAAAGGCTATCTTAAAAACAAAGTCTTTGTAGGCGTTACGATATTTCTTGTAGCGGCAATCGCTATCGCTATGTTTATTCCGAATATTATCGCGGCTTTTAAGTCCGGGACAAAACCGCCAAAGGATCTTCCCGTAATGCTTGTGTATGCCGAAGACGAAACCCTTTCTAAAACCGTAAAGGAATATTTTACGCAAGCTTTTACGGGGTATAACGTAAAAGTCGCCGACGGAACGCTTGACGATATAAAATCGCAGATTACAAGCGGCAGCGTCGAGTGCGCTTTTGTTTTGAACAGTCCGTCGTCTTACACTTATTACGTAAACAATCTCAGTATGACGGATTCTAATCAGGCAATTGCGAACACGGTATTGCAAGAGGTTTACAGAGTGAACGCTATGATACAAAACGGACTATCCCCCGAACAGGCGAAAGATATTATGTCGGTGGTTATCGAAAGCGACACGATGACGCTCGGTGTTGACCAGATAAAAAATTATTTCTATACCTACATAATGATATTTGCATTATATATGGTCATTATGCTTTACGGTCAACTTGTTGCGACCAACGTAGCGAGCGAAAAGAGTTCGCGCGCTATGGAAGTTCTGATTACGAGCGCAAAGCCTACAAGTATGATGTTCGGAAAGGTTTTTGCGTCCTGCATCGTGGGCTTTACTCAACTTGTGCTTGTGTTCGGCTCGGCATTGCTGTTTTATAATATCAATAAAGCGCAGTTGCAAAATCCGGTAATCGCTTCGATATTCGGCATGCCCGTAAGCCTGTTTATTTATATGCTCGTGTTCTTTGTTCTCGGCTTTTTGATTTACGCTTTCCTTTACGGCGCAATCGGCTCAACCGCGTCAAAACTTGAAGATATAAGCACTATGGTGTTGCCTGTCACCTTCTTTTTCATTATCGCCTTTATGGTAGTTCTGTTCTCGATGATAGGCGGCAACGTAAACTCCGTGTTGATGAAGATATGCTCGTATATTCCATTCACTTCGCCTATGGCTATGTTTACGAGAATTTGTATGAGTACGGTTGCCTGGTATGAAATTTTCATTTCCATTATAATCTTAATCGGCTCTACCGTCGGCATAGGCGTTTTTTCTGCTAAAATCTACCGTGTAGGCGTTCTTCTTTACGGCACGCCGCCGAAGTTTACAAAAATTATAAAAGAGGTCTTTAAGAAACAGTAGTCAACCGGCAAAAGAATGGCAGACTTCGCAAAAGGGCTTTTAACACTATAAAAAACAATTTAATAAAAACGGAAAAGGAAGTTTGAATTATATCGGACTTCCTTTTTATATGCGGTTGTCGGGAAAAAATTCTCGGCAATTTTTTTGTAAAATTTTAGTGAAATACCCCGACAAACGGCTTGTAACTTTCTAATTATAGTGAGGGGTAAAAACTTTTGCAAAATACCCCCGCAAAACGTCTTACTAATGTCCATATATGATAGAGAGATAATTTGTCTTTCGTGGACTTGTAAGAGCAAAAACGGAGAGTAAAACAAAAAGAAGGAGGCAGAAAATGAAGTCGGATACAAGTTGAAAATGTTTTTTTAAGAGTGTTTTTCAATGCATAACGGAGAGAAAAACTTTGGAAGCAAATGCGAAGCAAAACAGACAGCCATTGAGCAAAGTGTAGCATATTATACTTTGCGTTGCAAAATAGTGTGCTCTGCGAGGCTGTGAATCCACTAATAAAGCAGTCGGCAGAGATTTCATGTATTTTAAAGGATGAAAAAATTTTTCATATTTTTGTTTGTCTAATTTAGTTGATATTGTTAAAATTTTATCTTTTTCAACTGGTAATTGTTTATTAGTTAAAAATTTAATTTTTTTGATGATGGCTATGTTATTGTAAGAATAATTGCAAATAGGAGCTTCGACAATATCGTTAGCAGAAAAAGTTTCATCACACTTATAGATCCAAAGTTTTGATGAATAATCTTCTTTATATTGAACGTAGGCGTATTTTTCTTTTTTCATAGATACATTATAACATATCAAATGACATATTGAAGATAAAAATTAAATTTATTGTGATATTATGCTCCTAAAAATTATTTAAGGAGTAAATATGAAAATTGAAAAATTATGGAAAGGATATAAATTCCCAAGTTGTGAACAATGTAAAAAAGATTGTACCGGAAGATTAGATTACGACGGCTATACCAAACATTGTAAAATTAGTTTTGTTATTCAAAGTTATAAAGGTTGCTCAAATAACGTATATGCACCAAACGAACAACAAAAGCATGAAATTTTATCTAATTTGAAAGAAAAGCAATAATGAAATCCTGCACTACAGGATGAAATCCGAGCAAACTCGGATGAAATCTTCGGTGTATCACCTCAGATGAAATCAAATCCGCCTCTATCTCCCCGCTTTAGCGGGATTTCATCGCGTAGCGATTTCATCCACGAAGTGGATTTATTCCGACGCAGGCGGATTTAGTTGAAAAAGCCTCAGGATTGTATCCGATCCTGAGGCTTTTTTTGGTGGAGTAGACGGGACTTGCACCCGTGTACGAAAGCACGTACCCGACGCTTTCTACATGCTTAGTTTGCGTTTAAGTTTCTCTCCCCGCCGCCCGCAAACGGGCAAAAGGTTTGAAGAGGT
>UMDH01012861.1_pt1 | contig 12844 bp, 8 predicted proteins | sample 1964441 | NCBI WGS metagenome assembly UMDH01 (sample SAMEA4835989, study PRJEB28245) | human gut metagenome | biome: gut microbiome; material: fecal sample | place: Denmark | collected 2008 | reverse complement strand
GGGGGGGGGTAAGCCGCCCCATGCTTGGTCCACGAATGTGTTCTATACCATGCTTCTGTACCTCTGATCACAGCTTCGCCCAACGCCATGCTATGGCTCAAAACTACCTTGAAAAACCAAGCACATAAGGAGCTTAGATATGTCTACTGCACCTATCCCTCCTGTGGTGCGTTCTTCCCTTGTAAGGGATGTAACGGATGCGTCACAGAACAGATCGAAGCAGTTCATCCCTTCCGCATACGCCATGGGTAAGTTGTTCACCGGCGTTACGTTGCAGGATGATATCGATCTGAATACCTACGTGGCACCGGGTGTGTCACGTGTGAATACGTATAAGAACGGACCCCCTGTTACCAGCCCTGGTTATCTGGTGATCCATACAGTGAACCCTGACGAAGACAAGAGTTCTATCAAGTATCGGTATCGTCAGATCTACTATCCTGACAGCACTACGGAAACAACCCCATACACCCGTGTTGGCACCAGCACGGATGGAAATGTTATCGCCTGGTCTGTGTGGACTACGATGGGTGGTAACTGGGTGTGCGAGATCCTGAATGGAAACAAAACTGGTATCGTTAACTACATGTACCACTCGTTCAACAGTTGGACGCTTACCCTTCCTGATCCTAAACTGTATGTGACGGGCACCAGGATCGGATTGACCCAATGGGTGAACGAAGGTAAGGTGGTCTGGGGAACGAACGAACAGGTCACAACCCCTGATATCTCTGAAGAAGGAACTGTGGTTGGTGCCCTTCAATATATTTTTCAGATTGTACCTAAAAAACAACCGGATGGTAGTAGTGTAAACATATGGGCTCTGGATGTAGACAACAACATCGATGGTACCGTCGAAAAGTTGGTGGAGAACTTCCAGAGCAAGGTCGATACGATCAATACCACGATCACGAACCTTACGAACCGCGTTGCTAAAGAAGAACAGACCCGTGCTTCAGAGGACACTGCGATCCGTAATGAGTTCCGTGCAGCAGATACTGCATTAGAGAACGATTTGAATGCGAAAATCGAAAAGAAGCAGCGTTTGATGAAGCACTTCATCAATGTAACTAACGCAACAGTTACGAATGGTTCTGGAAACTACGATATATCCGAGTTCGACTATACGCTGGAAGTGATCGCTAATGGAACCATTTCAATCTATCCATCCAGCTCCGGAAATGCAGGACCGCATGGCGCACGACTTGTGTTGCATCTTCATCCAGGAATCACCACCGTTGTCAAGTACATCAAGAGGGAACCTGAATATGCAGAGGAAACATTCCAAAACACAAGCACGTCCGATATCCTTGTTATCGATATGCAACTTACATACGTTAACAACACAACGACGTGGACTGTCCTGGAAGTAGGATGATCTATCTAAATAAGGACACAACATCATGCCTAATGATTTTATCACAACAAGAACCCCAGGTTCCCGTACTTCAACGTACGGACTGGCGGATCACATAGCGGATACAAATGCTAATCCGCATCCTCAGTATCTGCTGAAGGACGATTACATCACTGGTGGTGCTGTAACTGACGGTAAATTGGAAGCACATATCAAAGATCTCAATGCACACGCTGGCGTACTCGCTTCGATCCAAATGCTGAACAACTATGTGTTGATATCGAAGTTCACTGAGCTCTTGAGTGCGAATCTGTATCATGATTATGCAAACGACAGTAGCGAAGCACATGCTGCATCTATGTCTGCTGTGAATGGCGCATATGGTGCAGCGCTGACTGCGCTGAGCCAACATACGGTTCAGTATGCACAAAATGCCGCAGTAACAGGGCATCGTGATTCTGAGAACCAAGAGCTGTATGCGCATCGAGTGCATACACATACATTGGAAGAACTGGGTGGAGCTATCAGTTTGCTTCCAGATCTGGATAAGAGGTATTCTCAACTTGGTCACAACCACGATGACCGATATGCTCTTATCACACACTACCACAACTACCTTGCGCAGTCTGATCTTGAATCTGTCGGTATCTATCCGAACACAACGATCGGTATCGCTGGTACCGATACAGAGACTGGTACTGTTACCGATCCGTTTGATTTCAATGACGAGACGCAACAGGGGAATGTTTCGATATCTCCTACTGTGATGTCTTCTGCGTTGAACAAACCAGACATCACAACTCCTGGTACTGCTTCGTTCTTGAATATTACCACAGAGATAACCTCTGCTGATAAAGAAGACGATAGTGATACTACCATCTACGGAGAACGATATGTGTCTCAGTCTTTGACCACCGATAATGGCATCTACTACCGTATCGGTCATCGTGCTTCTGGTTCATTGGCTGAAAATCAAGATGAGTCTGCTCTTTGGACTTGGAGTGACTGGCAACCTGTTGGAGGTGGTTCGAAGGATATTTTCGAAGTCTTCTACTCAACATCTGTTGCTACACCAAGAGGCGCATTTCCTCTGTGGACTGGTGAAACCATCACGGATTGTAAGAAGCTGTATCCTACATTCTACCAGAAAGCGTTGGAATACCGTGACAGTGGTAAGATCCGAGTGGTTACCTCCACTGTTTACGAACAGGAGTTGACTACTTACGGTGAGTGCGGTGCATTCGTAATCGACGAATCTACAGGAAACATCCGTCTTCCGAAGATCACAAGATTTATCAGTTCTTTGGATGCGGCCAGTGATATCGGCATCACCAAGAACGACTCTGTTGGTAATCACGCACACCCATATGCTGGAAACTCAGTAGGGGGATCAACAGGTGGTTCTGGTATGGGTGTTTATCGAGACGATGTTGATCCAGACGGTGGACTATATCTCGATGAAGGTGGTGGAAAACAGATCTACTACACCCGAAAAGACGGCATCATCAACGGAAACGTTATCCACGTCAACCAATTTACAGCCAATACACTTATCCCAAAAGGACGTGCCAACAATGTACTGTCTGTTGAAATTGGTGAGTATATCTGGATACCATACTCGATTGACACTGGTATCGGAGCACCTTATAAAGGAACTATGTGGAAACGAACCCAAGTTACCACTGGGGTTCTCACAGACGACTATGAACAAGTTGAACTTGCAACAGTTGTCACTGAAACATCTCCGAAGCACGTCCGGTTGGCTTTGTACATCCAGGTGTACAACTCGATTACGGCAACTGCGATCACAGATCTGGATGCTCGTGTTGGTGTGCTGGAACAAAATGCGATCATGTTTGCAAGACATGATTTCACAGCATCCCAGTGGGACGATAACAGTGATGGTACCTTCACTTATACGTTCAATACGAACCATTTCACTTCATCTCACATTTACATGAATGAGACAGGAGGGTCGGTCCTTGTTGATGAATCCGTAGAAGTGCATATTGAGGGTCCAACTGAAACTGACGCATCTTCGCGTAAAGTCAGATTGGTCTCCCCACAGCGGTTCTCCGGATACATCATCACATTGGGGTAATTACCCCCCCTCAGTTTAAATATACGCTTATTGACTGGGGCGGGGTAACCGCTGCTCGCATCACAGGGTTGGAGTCGAATGAGTCCAACATATCAGCGTTGTACGTCCCATCCTTCATCACAGATGAGGATGGGGTACAGTATCCTGTGAAGTCTGTTGGTTTGAAAGCGTTCGCTGGTAATCCGAATCTCGTGAAGATCTATTTCGCAGAGGGGATCGAAGAACTCAGAGAACAAGCTTGCTACCACTGTAATAACCTGGAGTCAGTATCACTCCCATCCACACTGCGTTATCTGTATCACACGTTCCAAGAATGTCCAAAGATAACGAAGTTAGAGTTACCAGCTAATCTGGAATATCTCGGAACGGGTTGGTTGTACGCTATGACAGGACTCACTGGGATTATCGATATCCCAGCTAGTGTAACTGAGATCAATACAACGACGATCTCGTCTGAACATATAACAGGATTCAATGTAGCGACTGCTAATCTTAACTACAAATCTGTCAACGGGTGTTTGTTCACCAAAGATGGAACCACGTTGTGTTTAGTACCGTCATCTGCTGAGTGGGTAACTGATTACACAACACCGGATGGTGTAACAACGATTTGGACAAGTGCATTTTCCATCAACCGCAGTCTTGTCACATTGACACTTAGCGAAGGGGTTGTATCTGCACCAAGCGCAATCGGTAGCTGCACAAAGTTGATACAGTTGAATCTACCGTCTACTCTAACAACCAACCCATTCCAATCCTTCGCCAATATGTACAGCTTATCTGCGATTACCGTATCGGAGAATAGTCAGACATTTGCGGCGGTGGATGGAGTGATGTTCACCAAAGATCTGAATACACTGGTCAAGTATCCTCCTAAGAAAGAAGCGGCATATATCGTACCTTCTACTACCAAAATACTTGGTAGTGGTGCGTTCGCTTTTGGTAGGATGCAGTCTCTCACCTTGAATGAAGGATTACTTGCTATTTATTCAGATGCATTACGGTCTGTGATCAAAGTACCAAGCGATAGCACACTGAACGTGTTGCGGATCCCGAATACAGTCAACTCTATCGCTTACAATGGATTGTTTGAAGCGTTCTGGTCTGGATTTGAAGTGGATGACGCACAGCCGTATTACTCTACGGATGGTTCTGTTCTCTACAACAAAGACAAGACAGCTGCTATTGTGTACACATGTGATACCTCCGCTCCTCGCGATCGAGAAGTTACACTTCCTTCCACGGTTGCGGAAATCGGTATAGGCCTTACGTACAACAACAACAATCCACTTGTGAAGTTGGATCTGAGCCAAACCAAGATAACGGTTCTTCCACAGTACACTTGGTTCTCAACAGCGAACGACGGCAATGAACGAACTCTTTTGCTTCCAAACACGTTAACAAGGATCAATTATAACAGCATCCGAATCGTAAGTGCAAGAACTCTCACGATACCGGCTGGTGTAACTACCATTGAATCTGCTGCGATAGGGTTGGATAATGCAGAGGAGATCGTGTTCGAAGATCCAGGGCAAGCTGGATCTGATGGAGTTAAGGTGTTCAACCTGACAACCTTCAACAGTATCTTCTGGGCGATATCGTCACGATGTGTTGTTAAAGGTTATAAGGGTACTGGAGGGGTATTGTCTCCAGCAGAACAAATCGCCAAGCAGTATACATTGCTGTTTGAACCACTCGGTTAACAACATGATAACTTCTTGGGAGTATGTATCTCCCAAGAAGTTCTATTAACAACAAGGATAACATTATGTCTTACATCAAGCATATGGGTAAGTTGGAACACGGAGGTGCTATCGGTGTCCCTGATTACCAACAAGGGATCGTTATCTCTTGGGTAGATGGGTCCGGTTCTATGCAAGAGATAGGTGGTTCCAGTCGTAATATCCAGAAACAATACACGATACCTCAAGATGGATGGGTGATCGGACGACTTGGTGCAACTCACTACTCCGTCAACGGGATCTGGGTGAACCAAGGACAGGACAGCTACAACGGAGAAGGTTGTATCCCTGTGAAAAAAGGTGATATCCTCGGCTGCGCATCCAATGCACCATCAGATCATGTTTATTTCTACCCAGCTGTGGGGGGGGGTAAATTACCTTCTTGATGAGAGGAGGGCTGCCTAATGTATACCAAATATATGGGAGCTCTCACTCCGAGTGTATGCGGTGCGCCTGATTACTCTAAAGCAGAGAACAGACCTTACACTACCAACTCCAACGGTACTCGTGCGTTCCATTACACAGAGTCACAATCCGGTTGGTTGTTCATAAATTAACATGCTTCGGACACCCCTTCCTTCAGGAAGGGAAGGAGAAGCATCATTTTAAAAGCATGCCAGCAACTGGCCCTCTAGTTGAGACACTAGAGTGTACTAGGCTTAGAGACCTAGCAAGCTCCCTCATTCAGATGGGAGTGGTTGACCCAATACGTCGCAGACGAGTTCGGTAGTAACCGTGCGAATCGACTGACGATCGATGGAACTCCATTTGTATTCAACGATGTGAATGGTGCTAATCACTACATCGATTACGTATCTTATCAAGTTCCGATCGGTGCAGGAAGTACTTGGGATTTCTCCTTTACAGGACAGCGTGCTACAGTTACATTCGTGCCATCTAGGGGATGATGAAAGTTCTCTACAGGTAGAGGGATCCCTCTACCTGTAGAGATATGTTACTTGTTCCGTTTGTTCGTTGTAGTTGTGGTAGTACTCGAGTGATCTTCCACTCGTTGTATCTGAGGCCACTCTTGTTTCTGTTCACGAGATCCAACCAGTTCTTTTAGACTGTGGATATTCGTGATCAGATATCCAACGATAGCGGCGATGATCGCGACAACCGCACCTGCAGCATACACCCAGATCGCCACATGTTCTAGACGCTTGATGCGTCTCTCGAATCCAGCATGAACGTCCGTAGAACTGTTGTTCAGCTCTAATAGATGTTTGATGTTGTTGTTGATCTCGGTGATATCCTTTTGTAGCACACTAATATCGTCTCGTTGAGCATCTTGACGTTGCTCAAAATTACGACGACGTTCTTGTTCTCCGTTGAGGATCGTAGCGATCTTAGTCAACTCACTCTTCAATTCACTATCTCTTTTCGTTTGATCGATCTGAGAGGTTGTGAGCATGTCAACCATCGTAGTTAAGCGACCTTCGATCCTCAGATTCTCTTCTTTTCTAGATTCCAGAGATGCTTTGATCTCTCCGATCTGTTGCTGTTGGATACAGACAGCCTGATGTGTCGTTTCCTCAGCCATGATGCACCTCCTTCCTAGTGTATCGTGGACCAGACTCTGCCGATCGCTCCGATGTGGTTGTGTTCCACAGCCATCTGACGTGTTGTAGTTACACCGTAGATATCGAAGCTGACACCCATGTATTTCACGATATTAATCATATCGGTAACCAGGGGTTTGTCGATCTCCTTATCTTCCGTCAAGTAGGAAGTGATATCAGCCAGTACGGTATCGATATCATCCACCAGTTTTACAAGACTGTTCGTTGCAGCCAGATACTTCTCCATATCCAAGAGAGCAAGTCGTGTATCCTTGAACTCCTTCATCGTCTTGTAAACAGACAAGAACTTCACATCCATCGGTGTTTTCTGTTCCGTAAATACCTTATCCACAGAGGACTTCAGAGTGTTCAAACTCGTTTCTCTCTGTTTTACAAGGTTCGTCATGGGAACCAGAGTACTCTTATAATCTTCACTCCGCATCAGCTTCCTTCTGAAATCGATCAACGCAGCCAGAACACCTTGCCCATAAGACTGGATATCCAGTACTGTGTAAACCTGTTCCAGACTCATACAAGCAGATTGGTAGGTGCCTTTCATACCGCTTGGGATCGGAACATCCAAGTTGGTAACCTGAGTGATTGGAATACTCTCTGCTTTAAGACACATTGTCGTGTGTGATTCATAATAGTACCGCATTTCCGATCTCTTCAGATCTTTGTAGAACTTGAAGATGTTCGTCTTGAACGTATTGCCGATACGAAGGAAAGTATCGGTTACACCGATGAAGATCTTGAGAAGTCCAGTGCCGATCCCTTCGTTAGATGTGACATCCAGAGACCGAACATAGTTGTGATAGACTTCCAGTTTACGAAGGTCTTGATAAAGAGCATCACTGTCCCAAGCTGTGATCGGATACTTGGATGCACAGACACGAAGGATCTCTTCAGACTTCTCGGATTTATCATCCTTGTCATCTTCACCATCCTCTTCCTCGGAGTCTTCGTTATCCTCATCATCTTCGTCTTCATCTTTCTTAGACTTGGATTTCTTGTCGGACTTATCATCGTCCTTCTCTTCATCCTCATCATCAGACTCTTCATCGTCATCCTCTTTATCCTTATCAGAATCCGAATCATCATCATCATCATCTTTGTCAGAGTCTTTAGAATCATCATCGTCCGACTTATCATCAGAGGTGTCTTCCTCCTCATCTAGATCAAGATCTTCATCCTCTTCGGAGTCGTCATCTTTCTTGGATTTGGCGTTGCGATAGATGTAGCGTTCCTCTGACTTCTCTTCTCCACCTTCGTCTTCTGACTCATCCTGATCCTCATCCGAGGAGTCATCTCTATCGATGAGTTTCCAGACTTTATCGACGAAGGCTTTGATCTCACGACCGTCTTTCTTGATCCAGTCGTAATCAACATCGATCTGAATCTCAGTATCATACTTGTCTTTCAGTTCTTCCTCGATCTTCTTGAGAACATCAGACCAGTCGTCTTTTGTAAGACTTTCCAGAGTGGAGAAATTGTGTTCTTCCTGTACAAAATCAGGACCATCTGAATAGTCGTTCAAGAGTTTGCAGATCATCCGTGTGAGGACGTAACGATTGAGTTCTTTGTCATCGTCCTTTTCCTTCTCATCGGAACTCGCTTTCTCATTCCGAAGGTGCGTGGGTCGGATCGGTCGAAGACCCTCCATCCCCAACGCAGACAAGCTAAACTTGGAAATCATGTTTGTATTCCTTTTGTTTTGTTGTGTCTATCGAGTCATAAGATCGCTGAATAACTGATCTATAGGTAGGATAGTGTAACTATCCTACCTATAGATCGTAAGTTAAGCGAATGGATCGTACGTGTCTTCCTCAGCAGGAGGCTGCTCTGCCTCTACAACTGTTGGCTCCTTCGGTTCCTCTTCTTGTGGAGGAGGCTCCTGTGGCGCAGGTTGTTCCGGTTGAGGTTCCGTTACATTCTGGAAGAGTGCTAGCCCTCCAGCATCGGTTACTTCGTTGTTATTATCACTGTAGATATCGGACACACTGGTGTCCTTATCCAAGTAGATATCGTCCATGATACCGAGAACAGGTCCCATGAACCGATACGCACAATACCGATCTTCCTTCGGCGGTGGTGGTTCGTCACGGTGTTTACTCCAACACAACGTCAAGTAAGGCACTTCGTTCATGTTCCTTTCGATATACATGAAGATCAGTCCAGTTAGTTCTCTTCGGAATCCTTTACAGTCACCGAGATGGATCGCACCATAAGATTTGACCACATTAGCTTGACCACTTGCGTTCAACTCCTCAGCACGACTATCTAACTGAAGACCGTGTAACATCAGACAGTTGTTCCTCTGACCGTAGTTGTACATCTTCTGCATCAACTTCTGAAGACGTTTAGCCGGATTGTCACTATCCTCATCTACTCTCATCAGTGTGATGTAGTCGATGATCGTTGCAACAACCTCGTAGCCTTTCCTTTTCAGTTCTTCCATCTCTTTCACGAAGTCTGAGTAACCGAAGTTCTCATCCTTACGCATCATGATGAACTTAATTCCGTTACTGTTGAAATACCGAGCTACCTGCTCAGCCATCTCACGCATCGGCATGTCTTTGGGAGGCTCTGCTCTCATCGCATTCACATAAGCCGATACTACCATACTGTTGGCGTTCTCTGGAACTTCATTCTCCAAGGAGATCAACACAACACACGGGATCATACCAGGTTGTACATCTACCTTCCCATAGACAGTACACCATCTGGCACAGTTCATCAACATCTGAGATTTGTAGTTGTGAGAAGATGCTGCAAACGCCCAAGACTCTCCTCGTTTAAATCCTCTGTCTTCTCCCAACATCCGGTTCAACGCTTTCAACCCTGTTGGGAATACATTGGACTTCCTCTTGTTCCTGTAATTGTCAAGAGATTTCATCAATGCATTCGGATCTGTCATATCGACATTGTCGATCGTCTCTGACATCCCGAATCCACCTTCTGCTGACTTCACCAGATCTCTTGCATACTCTGCCACATCATTCAAGATGATGTCGTTCGTCATATCGTCCGTTGGGTTGAACTGACTTCCACGGATCTGCATCTTCTGGATGATCCCCATGGACTTCGCCATCGCAACCCAGTTGCTCATCCTGTGAAGCAACCGAGTGACACGACGATCACTGATCTCTTCACTGTTCAGAAGAAGACTGCTCAACTGCTCTACGATCACAGGATCTTTCTGAGCCAGATCACTCTTCTTCAGTTTCACCACGATACGATTGATCTCTGCTTTCTTGCTGAGATCTGCATCTCTGGTGACGATATCCTGGATGATCTCAAAGAACACATCCAGATCTTTGTTCAGGATTTCCGGCTTCTTCTTCTTCGTAGCCGTGTAGATATCCAAGATCGATCTCAACGTCTCCTTGGAGTTGTCTGATTTTGAAAACGCTGCCAGACATACAGCATCCAACATGAAATCTGTATTAATCGCTATCACGAGTTCACCTACCTCTTCCAAAGCTCATGCTATGCTTAAATGTCAACCCCTTACTATAGAGGTATCTAAATCATGCAATCTTTTATCAAGTTCATCGCGGATGTTACCATCCCGTATAATCCGGACTGGTTAGTAGATCCGGACAAGATGTTCCGTTCGCTCAGTACAGGAGGTAAAGTATACTTCCTGATGCAACAAGCGATCGCCCTCAACTACCTTGATCGAGTATACGATAAGGGTCTCCCGACACTTATTAAAGAATATAAAGAGAAGGTCACCAAATGGTGGCTGCTTGATCTCGAATATGAAGTCAACTCTTTGGATACTGACGATCCCTCTTTGGAGAAGGAAGGGTATCTCAATATCCTGGCTCTTCTCAACAACGATCAGAGCAACCAGATCGATGCAGAGCGTTGTTCCGACTGGGCATCGCATCAGAGAGAAGATGCTCCTGTTGCTATGAAAAATACATTCTATAGTCCATACTTGCGTTTCGCTGAACGAGCTCGCAGGTCGGAGACGTTGGCAGACGGTGAACATGCCCAGAACACAGAGTCATTCAGTGTTCCTGGTCCAGTCACCCTTCCGACGTTCACCTACCAGGGAGCGATCCTCAGCGTGCGTCACGATTTGAGTTTTTCCGGTTATAAGTACGACTACACATCCAATCACAAATACGGGACATCCCAGTATGGATTGGGCGTTGGGTCCATCTTCTCCTATTGGAGAGGGTATAACTGGACTGATTTCAAATTTAATAGTGTGGTGGGAGTGCTCGCTGCACAGTGTTTGGATTTGGATACAAACACCTTCCCAAACAACTCGCTCCTTTGGGCTTACTATGATGTCTACTGCAAAGTGACAGGATGGCAACCGAAAGGTGCAAGTGAATCGAATTACATTTGGCTCTCGTCTGAATCGAACTTTCTCAGACGCTGTGTGCTCAGCTTCTTGATCGATCTTCGTGATCGGTACAAGGTCCAGTTTGATGATAGCGAGCTTCTGGCTCGCTTGACGCAAGGGGATACAGCTGAGGATGCAGATCAACTACACGCATTTCTGAAGGCATCCGAGCCGACAGAAGTAAGTGTCGAGATGTACCACGCTTTTCAGAAGAGTCCCTTCGCTCGTTTCGACGAGCTCGACTTGATCAAACACAAGAGGTTGTCTAGTCGTGAGTTGATGGATGCTACCATCGATGCGAGGAACTCGGAAACGGACCCATCCGACACCCAGCAGGATGATGATTCAACATCGGGTAGATCCCGTCGTCGCAGAACCAGTAGACCCTCCAGTGAACCGAATCTGTCGGACAGCAGCTTCGATCAACTGGATGAAGAGACTGGGATGACGGAAGATCCGGCACAACCTGATGATGAAGACGAAGAAGCTACGGAAACCGAAGATCCGAATACAGATGAGTTGTCGGACAACAACTTTGATGAGTTGGATCAAAACGTTGACCCGGAAGCTGACGCTACTACTCCTGACGAAGAGCCGACCGACCCTGAAGGAAATCCTGAGGGCACAGAAGATACAACACACAACACACAACACACACAAGTACCTGATATGCCCAACATGGATGACAAGAAGGGCGTGAAGCTCGAACTGAGTGCGGGTGAGACCGCAAATTCGGTTCTTTACAGGATAGAGTTGGAGTCGTTCATTGATTCACTCCTAGCGAACTCTCCCAATTTCTTGTCAGCACAGAAGGTTGAGCTGTTGAAACGTATCAAAGCGTACTGGCTCAATCGTCTTTCACCTGAAAGCTTGGTTAACCTGTTGAACTCCATCATCAAGTTGCCCAAGCATCTTAACATCAATAAGAATAAGGACAAATAACAATGTCTGCTATTGACAAATACCTGAAGCAGCTTGAAACTGCGTTCGCCAATACTGGCAAAGCTGGTGATCTGGTTGGTATCGGTCGCTCGACGTATGATGCTGTTGGTAAGTACCTTACCTCCCGCAACATGATCAAGCGTGGTGCCTATGAACAGATGACCGTCAGCAACGAATCCATGAGCTTCGAAACTGCGATGAACGCGCAGGGCGTCGATGGTCTGAAAGACCTCGTTGAGAGTTGCGGCGTTCCGCAGGCTTACGTCAAGGACTGCTGCAAGACCATCCTGAACATCATGAACCGTTGCTCGCAGGGTGCGGCCGCTGCTTGGCAGCAGCAGAACCTCCGTGCGGATCACACCGCCAACGGTCAGGCGGAAGCTCGTCCGCTCTCCTCGATCTACAGCTCTGACGTTGCTGGCATTCTGAACAGCACCGCTGTGGCCGGTCAGGAAGCGTTCGGTACCAACGTCGACATGGCGGTTCCGGATATGAAGGTTGCCATCACGGTTGCCATCATGGACTTCCATGTCCGTCTGATCCCCCGCGTTATGCCGACCCGTTCCACGACTCAGCCGAACGTCTCCTACACCAAGGAGTGGCTGGAAGTTTATGACCTCACCGGCAACACCAAAGACAGCCAGCGTCTCGTCGACCTGTATGCTGATCCATCCTTCGCTCGCAACGAGCTGAAGAAGATTGAGATCAACATGGCCAACCCGGACGCGGAGAAGTTCGCTGTGGATGGCATCCTCAAGTTCGGCCCGAAGGCCAACA
>UMDH01031744.1_pt1 | contig 12943 bp, 15 predicted proteins | sample 1964441 | NCBI WGS metagenome assembly UMDH01 (sample SAMEA4835989, study PRJEB28245) | human gut metagenome | biome: gut microbiome; material: fecal sample | place: Denmark | collected 2008 | reverse complement strand
CAGGATTGGGATTTATCTTTGATGGAAGGGATAACAGTTTTATTGTATTTATTCGTTTGATTATTCCTTTTTCTTTGTCAAAGACAAGAATTTTGTATAAAGAGAAAAAGTAGAATATTGATAGAGTATTTTTCACTGAAAGAATAAACGTATGTAAACGGAAAAATGAAAGTGCTTTCGCAGGGTAATTTTCCTGTACGTATGAAGGCTACAGGCTTGAAGTCTGTATTGATGAGTTGGGGAAGATTTATACTCATTCTATTCTTATGCACGTAACCTCCATATATGGTGTAGAAGTCAATATAATGAGCCGTAACGTATTATTCAGTATATAAGGAAACAGAACGAGAGAGATTATACCATCCTTATTAGCAGGAGGCTTTCTTTCGTTTACAGTAACGTTCGCACTGCGCACAGATGTCATACCCCAGCATCGCTCCCAGAATGAAGTCTTCTTCGGGCGAAAGCAGATTGAGCGGTCTGTCTGCCAGAAAACGGATAGCCCGAATGCACTCAGGACGGCCGAAGAACAGATTGATGCTCGTGTCCGAAGCTGGCTGTACGAGAAAATCTATGTGCTGGCTCCTTAGACGGGCTGTAGCAAAGGCTTCATACTTGCGGTTGACCGTATAGAGCACCATGCGGCGCACACCTTTCTTATACTCGTACACGTGGTTCAGAAACACTTTCAGGTCTGCAGGGAGGATGTCGGGGGATGATATCATGCTCATAAAGCTAAAGATGAAGAGAGAAAAATGGTCAGAAGTTTTTCTTCAGGTCAGCAGCCCAGGCACTGATGCGGCTGGCGGTCTTGCCACTTTCGTTCACGTCGTCCAGAGCGAGACCTACGAAGTATCCGTCCACCACAGCTATGGAGCCGGAGAATGAGTATTCGTCCGTGCTGATGCGGTTGCCCAGGAAGGTGCATCCCGTGTCCTTCAGGTCTTCGTAGAGAATGCCCATACCGTCGCAGAAGGTGTCGCAGTAGGACTCAGAATCGCCGCAGCCGAACAGAGCCACTTCCTTGCCATGCAGGTCCATGCCTTTCAACACCTTGATGGCATCATACCAGTCGTCCTGCAGTTCTCCGTCGCCCCAGGTGGAGGTTCCCAGTACCAGCACGTCGTAGGTATTTGCCAATTCGGCAGTCAGCTTGTCCGCGCTGTGCACGTCGCCGCCTGTCACTCCCAGTTCGCCGGCCAGTTGTTCAGCCAGGCTTTCGCAGGTTCCGGTGGAGGAACCGTAAAATATACCAATCTTTTTCATGAAGTAAATATTTTAATTGTTTACGGTGCAAAAATATACCGTCTTTTTCTTTTTTGAAATACCTAAAAATAGGGCTTTTTGCTATTATCGTATTGGCCCTGATGAGCATAATAGTATTTTTTTATCTAAGATGGCAATACCTAATATAGGTATATGAGTAAAACGATCTTTAACGTTTGTTATTGGATAGGTTGTTTGAAGTTTTTGAAAAACCGTTAAAATTGGCTGATTTTAAAGTTTGCAATCCTCATTTATTAGGATTAACGATGTTAATAAATACCAAAAAATAGGTATTGTATGTTATAAGTAAAGGTTTTACTTTTGCGCCGATTCTAAAAAACTTAATTATATAAATAAAGATGAGAAAGACTTTAATTTTATGCTTAGGACTTGCTACAACTCTGGGATTTGTTTCATGTAGCGAAGAAGAAGGATTTACGTACAGCACTAACCCTATTGAGAACACAGCACTGAAGGACATTCTGGTACAAAAAGGCTACCAGTTTGACGCAAACGGAAAATTGTTGCTTGACGATTTGGCTAATAATACAACTACGCTTGATCTCTCTGGGACACAGATTTCCACAGACGCACTGGCAGAACTTTCCATGTTCCCTAACTTGACTGATGTGGATCTGTCGGACAATGGTTACGGCCCGGCGTTCGACTTTGCCAAATTACCGGAACAAATCACCGGCATAGACCTGACGGGTAATGAAATCTACGACTATGATAATCTTGTGAGTGTCGTAGTGGAAGAAAACGGCGATGAAACTGTGACTAACCTGCACGAAATTACCAAACTTTACCTTCCGGAAACCGCTAAAGAGAATATCGAAGATCTCGTGCGTTTCTACCGCCAAAACAAGGAAGCCATCACCGCCGGCACCATTGATATGAAGATGACTGATGTCGATGGCAATCTGCAAACCTATACCACCCTGCGCGACGTGCCCGACGCAAACCTGCTCGTCCGTTTGAAGACTGACTTCTCCGATTTGTTTAACGGCGACCAAATAGACCTTAACAAACGCTTGGGACTCGACCAAAAAACAAAGGAGTTACTTGTTTCTCCTACTGATAATGTTTCCAACTTTGAAGGTATTCAATATTTGATAGGAAGTCTCTCTTGGGAAGGCTCTAAATTCGGTCTTTACGCCGCTGAAGTAGAAAATGTAGCTTCTATGCCTAACGTAAAAGTAGGGAAATCCATTACTCAAATCATCCTGCAAAATGTAGAAGTGGAAGCTATCGATTTATCCAATGCTACTAATTTAGTAAATGTATGGATTCAGAATATCCCGGGTTTGCAGAAATTAGATTTGAGCTATTCTACTATTTGGGGACAACGAGATAAAGAGACGGAAAGTAATGAAACGTATGGCAGTAATCTGATGGTTCTTGGATGTCCTGCACTGAAAGAAATCAAATTGCCCGAAAAGGATGAATTGAAAGTTAACACCATTGACATCGAAAGCCTGGACGCATTGGAAACATTCGACATGTCGAATGTCAAAATGCTATCTAACATAGCTATTGGTGATTTGAATAATGACTTTAATCTGGTCTATCCGGAACTGACCATTTTCTATAATGAAGATGGACGTGCCGGTACTACTTTTGCCTGTTCAGAAAGCACTTTCTATAGAGAATCGACTCAAGCATTCTTAAAAGCAAACTATACCGATATCGATTCATCCGATAAAGTTAGAAGGTTAGGTTACAGTTCTTCTTTGATGTATGATGAAGGATGCCGTTGGAGGACTTTATTGAAAAATCAATAATAAAGTGTAATTATTTTTTTGTTAGACTTTAATTATAAAAACGATGCGAAAATTTTTCTTAGGAGCTACCCTTGTTGCAGCAAGTTTCGGAATGGCGCAGTCTGCTGACGCTGCCACAGTGATGGATGTGGATGGTGTAAGTACCGTATTGGCAATCAGCGATTACGAAGGTACTTATAACGGTACAATGGATCAAATCAAAATGAGAGGAGAAGATTATGAACCGCGTACAGCCTCTTATACTCTTGAAGGAGGTCTTTTAACTTGCGATTTTCCGCAAATCGGAAGTATGCCGGGAAATATCACTATCGAGTTGGAAGTAGAAGTAGATGAAGAAACCGGTGAAATTACAGCAAATGAAGGCGATCAAGCCGGGACTTTGAAAATCTTAAACATGCTGCCGATAAAATTGTACCTGGATTCTTTGACTGATGCCAAAGTTACAGGCAACACTATCGAGTTTACTCTGGCAGTATCCGGTAAGTTCTTAGGTGCAGATTTCCCTGCATCCGTACACTTTGTTGGAACAAAATAATTCGTCATTATTTTGTCAAGCTACGAAATTAAATTCAGAAAGAGTAAGGAGAAAGTTGTCAAACGGCTTTCTCTTAGCTCTTTTTTGTGTGTTACTAAGAAAAAATTATCACAATATATTCACCTCACCCAATGGGGAAGACACCATTATCCTGTCGGCAAGGCTGCTATGTCGCTAAAAACACTCCCGGTATGCAACCGACGGCGAGGAAACAAAATTATCCAAACCGCCTGAACCGCTTCTGAGGCCTACATGCGGTACACAGCAAAGACAGACTTTGCCATCGGAAAAAGCCTGCCTTTAATCATGGAAAAGCCATGACTTTACATACCCTTTGCGGAATACACGCAGGCAAGGGTAATGAACAGGAAACAATTATGGATTACAAAACAAGTAAATTATATAAGCAAAATGAAAAAGTTATACTTTTTATTCAGCCTTCTTATGGCAACAGTAATCGGATTAAGTTCGTGTGAAAGTGACGATTCACTTACCAATGAGCCACCTGCACAGGAATATATTGATAAGGCAAAGGAAATCCTCAACGGCGACATCGTACTCTCTACCAAAGCCACTATGAACGGCGTGGACAAGACTCTATTGGAGAGCGGTTGCCCAACCAAATTCAACTTCTCATGGCGGGAAGACGGGATGATGGTGCTTGACCTGAGCGACTTCACCGTAGGTGCCATGCCATTTGCCATCACCTTTCGATGCGCAACGCAGTTTATGAACCTTAACAGTTGGGAACAGGACGAATATCCCGACGACGGCTGGGTGAAGTTCGTAGGCACGGACGGGAATGTCACCACCAGTGGCGATGACGCTGCGGACAACCAACAAGGTAGTGGCGCCCGTGTGGACGGTTTCCTGAATGTGAACACTAACCAGATGGAGTTCATCGTGGACTACAACATGATGAACGTACGTACCGAAACTTTCCTGCAAACTATTGACAAGACCCGCATTGACCGCTTTGAAGAAGAATTTTCGCAGTATGAGAAAGACCTGGAAGAAGCAAAGAAAGAACAGGGTAAGAATTGAATATAAACAGTTGGAATTGTAAAAACAAAACGATAGATGAAACAGATTACAACCTTCATCCTGCTGTTGGCGCTATGCGTCTGTACGGATGCGGCAGCCCAGCGGAGCGTCAGGCTGACGGTGCTGGAGAAAGGGACGGAACAGCCGGTCATAGCCGCTAATGTGGCCTATGCCGACAATCCGGAACTGAGGAACGCCATGCACACCATCACGGACGTGGACGGACAGACAGTGCTGAAGCTTGCAGGGAAAGGTAGTTGGTACTATAAGGTGACATACGTCAGCTTTGTACCGGAAACAGGGAAAATAGATAAAACCGAAACGGTGAAGACCGTATATATGAAAGATGATGCACTGGGGCTGAACGAAGTAGTCGTGACGGGTTCGCGTGCGGCACGCCCCATCAAACTGTCCCCCATAACCACGCAGGTATTGGGGGGTAAACAATTAGTGGATGCCGGATACGCCAATCTGCAGCAGGCTCTCCAGCAGGAAACTCCGGGACTGAATATACAGAAAGTGGGCTTCGGAAACGAAATCTCCATGCAGGGACTGGATGCCCGGCACGTGTTGTTCCTGATGGACGGCGAACGTATGACGGGCGACATGGCGGGCAACCTGGACTATGAACGTTTCAACCTTCATGCCATAGACCGCATCGAGATAGTGAAAGGTGCAAGCTCCACCCTCTACGGAAGCCGTGCGGCTGGAGCTGTCATCAACCTGATAACCAAAAAGACCTCCAAACCGTTGTCGATAGACGCCGGAGTGCGTTATGGACAGATGAACGAGCGCAACTACAAGAATCCGCAGCCAAGCGACTTCCTGTATATGTTCGAGCAGAATGCCGACCGCCCCAACCTGCAAGGCTGGGTGTCAGCCGGCTTCAATACGGGCAAAGTGACCTCGCAGACCGATGTGTGGTACAGCTCCACCGACGCATTCTATATGTATCAGGCGGAGAACGACAAGAAAGTCTATACGCAGGAGGCCAACCCTTTCCTTCCCCATGACATCACGGTGGTCAGCACCGCAGCCCGCCCGCCAATGGGTATCGAAGGCAAGGAGCACATCACGATGTCACAGAAAGTCTATTACGATCCGATAAAAGATTTGTCAGTTTTGGTATATGGAGGAGGCTTCTTCATGAACACGTACGACCTGATACAGGACATGACGTTCAGTCAGGCGAACGAATGGAACGCCGGGGCCAAGGTGACTTACCATATGAAAGACTGGTTCAGCGTGACCGGAAGCCTGCACGGGGATTTCTATAACCGATACAAGCGCCATGAGCGCATCGATACCCGTAATAAGGACTATGAGAGCAGCATCTGGCAACCCCGTCTGACCGTGACGAGCGACTACTTCGACGGCCACAGTCTGATATTCGGCATCGAACACACTTCTGACGAATTGACCAGCGACCGTTTTTCGGGCAATGCCAACCATGACCTGAAAACCCGCGCCCTGAAAGAGACGGAATATTTCCTGCAGGACGAATGGACCATTAATCCCCAATGGATGGTGTCTGCCGGACTGCGCACTAACTTCTCGCGTGCGTTCGGTTTCATGGCTATGCCTAAAGTGGCTGCAAAATATTCACCCAATGAGCAGTGGGCTATCCGCGCCAACTATTCAATGGGTTACCGTTCTCCCAGTATCAAGGAACTTTTCTTTAACTGGGACCATTTGGGAATGTTCATGATTCGCGGTAATGAGAACATGCAGCCGGAGAAGAACAATTACTTTTCGCTCGGTGCAGAATATTCGAACGACCGCCTGTTCGTGTCCGGTACGGCATACGGCAACTATTTCCGCGACAAGATTGAGGGAGTGTGGCGTATTTATGACATGCAGTACAATTTTGAATATACCAATCTGAGCAAGCAGCGTCTGTTGGGTATTGAAGCTTTGTTACGCTGGAGGGTATTGGATTGTATGACCCTTAACGGAACTTACAGTTATGTCAATGTGAGCAAGAACGAGGGCATACAGGTAAATACCACATCTCCACACGCTGCTACTGCAAGTCTGGATTATAAATATGCACGGAAGAATTATCGTCTGAATGCTGTGTTCAGTGCATCGTATATGGGAAGCAAGAAGTTCGATGTGCAGGATCGCGTATTCGTGGAAGAGGACAACAAGAGCTATGATGCCTATTTCCGTTGCGACCTTCCGCAATATGTACTGTGCAACCTCTCCGTATCGCAGACTTTCTGGAACAAGGTGAAGCTGACTCTCGGTGTGGACAATCTGTTCAACTATGTACCGAAAACACTGGGTTCCGGGATTACGATGTTCAATGTTCCGGCTACAGCCGGAACCCGCGGATGGGTACAGATGGAATTTATGCTTGATGATGTGATTAACTCTTTAAAGAAAAGGAAATGAAAGGTTTGAAATTGAAAATAATGGTTTTTCTGTTGGGGTGTCTGACGATGACCGCTTGTGTGGACTATGACGACATACAGCCTTTCAACGGAAAGACACTGCCTCGCAAGTCGGGTTATTCCACCGGTGTGACGAATGACTGGATTTATTTTAACCTGCGTACCGGCGAAATGTTCAATGCCTATGGGGTGAACAAGGACATCAAGGAAGGCGAACAGTACGGCCGCACGGATTGGGACTTGGCTTTTTGTGGCTACGTGTTGAGAACAAACAGCGGTACCAGTGGCATAGGCCGTGGAGGTGCTGCCGACTTGGGATATGGCGAATACAATAAGTGGACAAGCGTTTCACAGTTACCGTCGGATTTGGAATGGGTGGTCGATAATGGTGAGGTCAGTGTGACCATGTCGCAGAACGACTGGAACCATTACCTGGTGGAGAACGGGCTGGATTTTGATTCTAATCCCTGGTTCGACCCGAACAACGGACCGCAAAGGACAAAGACCAATGCCAATCCGTTGCTGGCCGAGGCGATGACGTTTGCCGGACCTCCTCCTGTATATACTCCGTCTTTCCATACATACGTAGTGCGTACGGCAGACGGACAGCGTTACTTCAAAATACAGATTATCAGCTGGTATGATGCTAATGTGGAGATAGGTGATGAAGGAGGAAGAATCAGTTATTACTGCGACGAACTAAAATAAGAAAAGATTATGGAGAAAGAAAAAAACAAAAAATACTGGTGGAAAGCCACCGCATCGTTTATAATGGTATTGTTCACCATGCCGCTTGGTCATGCCGTGATGATTCTGATGGAGCATTTCCTGGATGAGACCACACTGCATTATTCGGCTTTTGCCATGGGATTCGTGGGTATGCTGATGGTGATTGCAGGCGTGTTTGCCAAAGGAGATACGCGCCAGACTCTGTGGGGACTGTTCGGCGGTCTGCTGTTCTGGACGGGATGGGTGGAATTCCTGTTTATGTATTTTGCCAACCGTTTCGGCACACAGCCGGAACTCGACCCTGTGACGGGAGAGATAGTGACCCGTCCTGAATATCTTATACTTCCGGCTTCTTTCGGATTCTGGATGATGGTGATGATTATGTATCTGTTCAGTACACGCAACGGATGCAACTTCATCAACTGGTGGCAGCGTTTGCTGTTCAAGGGAAAGAAGAACGAGATAGCCGCTCGCCCGATGACACGCCACACGAGCATCGTTACCTTCATGGAGCTGATGATGATTCTGTGGGCATCGTACCTGCTGCTGATGTTCTGTTATGACGACGTATTCTTAGGCGAAAATCATCCTGTTACACTTTTGGTAGGCTTGGGCTGTCTGATAGGTTCGTTCTTTATCTTTGCCAAGCAGCTTCGCATCGCTTCGTGGGGAGCCAATATCCGTATGGCCATTGCTACGGTGGTGGTTTTCTGGACACCTATCGAGGTGTTGGGACGTATGGACCTGTTCAGCGAGATATGGACAGACCCTTTGAACCATGTAATGGAGATGGTGATAATACTGGTAGTGTTTGTGGCTTTAGCGTTCTATCTCTGGTATAAGGGCGCAAGGAAATCGGCTGCTGTCGGATAAAAAGTCTGTTAATATGACAACAGGATTAAATAGAAAACAAACGAATTGGGGCAAAGCAATCGTGTCCATAGCGGTGACACTGGCAGCGATGCCCCTTACGCATATTCTTGCCCGTATGCTGAAAGACGGCACTACGGGAGTTGAACAGTTTTATGCGGGAATGGGAATGGGAGCCTTCGGACTGGGACTGGTCATTGCGGGTGTCTTTATCAAGGGAGATGCGCGGCAGAGCCTGTTGGGACTGTTCGGAGGGATGTTCTATTGGATGGGAGCGATTGATTTCCTGTTCATGTATTATGCCGAACGGTTCGGCACGCAGGCACAGCTCGACCCGGTGACGGGCGAGATTGTCAGCCGTCCGGAGTATCTGATACTGCCTGCTACCTTCGGATTCTGGATGATGGTGATGATGCTGTACCTGTTTTGTACGGCCAATGGATGTAACTTCCTGAACTGGTGGCAGCGTCTGTTCTTCGGCAAACACAAGAAGGAGATTGCGGCACGGCCAATGACGCGACATACCAGCATTGTGGCATTTATGGAAGTGATTACGATGTTGTGGACGTGTTACCTCACACTTATGTTCTGTTATGACGAGCGTTTCCTGGGCGACCGTCACCCGGTGACATTGCTTGTGGGGATGCTGGGGCTGATAAGTTCGCTGTTCATGTTTGCCCGTCTGCTGCGTTATTCTTCATGGGGCATGAGTCTGCGTTATGGCTTCGCTACGGTCATCATCTTCTGGATAGCCGTGGAAGTGTTCGACCGTATCAGCCTTCTTCCTGCTTTATGGAATGCTCCCGGGGAGCATATACTCCAAATAATTCTGATAGGCGGTTCGTTTGCCGTGGCGGGACTTTATGTGACATATCGTAAAATGATGCGCAGGGTATGAGACGGAGTACATGGAGAAAGCATCATAAATGGTTCGGACTGATTTTTACCTTTTTCATGCTTATGTTCTGTATAAGCGGTATTGTGCTGAATCACAGGGAGGCCGTATCGGATGTGGACGTGAGCAGGAAGTGGCTTCCTTCAAGCTATCGTTTCGACAGATGGAACAACGGGCTGCTGCGTGGTTCATTACGGTACGCTCATGCAGACTCCATTCTCTTGTATGGAAGTAACGGCATCTGGATGACGGATTCGGTCATGAATACTGTTCTGGATTTTAATGACGGCCTGCCTTCCGGTACTGACCGACGTAACATCAGAGCCGTTGTGCAGACTGCGGATAAAACCTTGTTTGCTGTCAGTCCGTTCGCACTTTACAGAAGAGACGGGAAAAAGTGGGAGGAAATCTGTTTGCCGGACAGGAAGGAGGAGCGGCTTTCCGACCTGACACTGGCTGGAGATACGCTGGTGGTGACAGGCCGTTCTTATCTTTATATATCTACATTTCCCCATCATGATTTCAGGAAGGTTGAAATAAAAGCTCCTGCTGGTTATGATGGTAAAGTTTCTCTTTTCCGTACCGTATGGCTTTTGCATAGCGGCGAACTGTTCGGTACATTCGGGAAACTCCTGATGGACGGTGTGGCAATAGTCATTATCATACTTTGTATTTCAGGAGTGCTGTATTGGCTGCTTCCCGGGGTTATCCGTCGCTTAAGAGAGAAAGGAAGAAATGTGTCAGCCTGTACATCTTTGTTGAAAGAATCCTTAAACTGGCACGATACGATGGGACGTTATACTTTCCTTCTGCTTATGTGGGTTGCCTTTACCGGATGGTGTCTGCGTCCTCCTGTACTTATCGCATTGGTCTATGGGAAAGTACCCCCGGTGCCTGGGTCCATGTTGGATGAAGACAATGCTTGGAATGACAGATTGCGTATGACGCGTTATGACAGGGAATGTGGTGACTGGCTTCTTTCGACCTCCGAAGGCTTCTATTCGCTGTCTTCGCTGGATGCAGTTCCTGTAAAGGAAGAAAAGACTCCTCCGGTAAGTGTCATGGGGCTGAATGTATGGCAGAAAGACGGTGAGGAAAGATGGCTGGCAGGTTCATTCAGTGGCATGTTTGTATGGGACAGGACCGATGGAAAGGTGCTTGATTTCTTTAGCGGTGATGAGGTGCATGAGGTGTCAGGACCGCCTTTCGGGAAACGGGCAGTATCAGGCTGTATTTCCGGTATTAAATCCGTTCCTTTTATAGTAGAGTATGAGAAAGGCACAGATTCTGTGTCTATGCCTGAAGAGTTTTCCGTTCTTCCGATGTCTTTATGGAATCTTGCTCTGGAAATACATACAGGGCGGATTTATACCTTGCTTGGTAAAGGAACTCTGGTTTATATTTTCTTTGCCGGACTGGCTGCCATGTGGTGTATATATACAGGATTTGTAATAAGAAAGAAAAAGAATTTTGTACGTAAAGAATAATATAGGTAATAAGAACTCATTTAATCTATTTACTATCAAATAGGTATTTTAATTAGAAATTATCAAATAGAAACATGGAAAACAGTCATGATCTGTTTCTAGCGTTTGGACTGACCTTAATTGCCGGTCTTGCAACCGGCATAGGCAGTCTGATCGCCTTTCTTGCTAAGCACACTGACAGCCGTTTTCTTTCAGCCTCTTTGGGACTTTCTGCCGGTGTCATGATTTATGTTTCCTTTATGGAACTTATGCCGGAGTCTGTATCTTTACTTTCTGAACTTTATACCGAGCGCACATCTTACATCTATATGCTTCTTTCTTTTTTTTTCTGGAATTGCTATTATTGCTCTGATAGACCGCTTGGTTCCAGAAGATGAGAATCCTCATGAGATGCACCTTGTTTCGGAAAGGTCGAAAGGAAATCGGCTGAGACGGACAGGTATAATGATGGCTTTTGCTATTGGCATACATAATTTTCCTGAAGGACTTGCTACATTTGCTTCAGCACTTACAAGTATTGATATAGCTTTGCCAATAGTTCTGGCTATTGCCATACATAATATTCCTGAAGGAATTGCAGTTTCAGTTCCTATATATCATGCCACAGGTAGCAAAAAGAAAGCTTTTATATATTCGTTCCTCTCCGGAATGGCAGAGCCTGTAGGGGCTTTGTTTGGGTATCTGTTTCTTGCATCAATATGGACCGATTCCTTGAATGCGCTTATACTCGCTTTCATATCCGGAATAATGGTTTATATCTCCTTTGATGAATTGCTCCCGGGAACTGAAAAATACGGCCACCATCATTGTGGTGTTGCAGGGGTCGTACTTGGCATGGCTGTCATGGCGGCAAGTTTGCTTGTACTGTGATGTATAGAAACACATTATATTGAAATTTTATTGGAAAGGATTGTAATGCAGATTTCAAAGAATCATATAAAAAGGAATATCACGAATGCCGCACTCAAACTTTTCAAAGCTAAAGACTACTCCAGTGTATCCATGCGTGAAATAGCGTCAGAGGCACAGGTCGGTCTAAGTAACATATATAATTATTTCAGAAGTAAAGACGAGTTGTTTTGCCATATTGTACAACCTGCAGTCAGTTCTTTTGAGCGGATGCTTGAAGAGCATCATGGATATGAGGGTAAAGATATTATGGAAATGCAGTCAGAAAAATATCTTCTTTATACTGTTTCTGAATATCTTAAAATAATAAATAAGCATGGCGAAGAGATTTCCATACTCTTTTTTAAAGCGAATGGTTCCTCGCTCCAGAACTTCAAGGAAGAGTTCACGGAGAAATCCACTTTTTTTGTAAGAAGTTATTTTGAAAAGCAGAAGATTTTACATCCTGAAATAAACATTGACATTTCAGATTTCTTTATACACCTGCACTGTGTCTGGATGTTTACTCTCATTGAAGAATTGCTTATGCACGGAGTAGAATATAGCAGTATGGAGAAAATAGTCAATGAATATATTAGATTTGAAATTTCCGGTTGGAAGAAATTATTGGACATGTGAAAAGTTTGTGACAAGTTTAATTAAATAATAAAGAAGATGGATAAAAAACAGATTGGGAAAAACGCCGGTATTTTGTGGCGCGTTCTATCAGACGGTAGTAAATGGAATTATGAGAGTCTTAAAGAGACTTTAGGTATGAGTGATCGTGAGTTATGTGCAGCAATCGGATGGTTATCACGTGAGGATAAGATTCAGGTAGAAAATTGCCATGACGGAAGAGAACTTTTTTTTCTTAATATGCAAATCTATTATTAATTACATGGTTAGATGAAAAAATCATTATTTTTAGGTATTGTAATATATATGTATGAATGGTATTTTTGCAAAAAAGAAATACAGTGACATGAAATATAAAAAGAAAATATATTTAATAAGAAAAGAGGGTGTGTCAAAATGCATACCCTCTTTTT
>UMDH01030535.1_pt1 | contig 13073 bp, 10 predicted proteins | sample 1964441 | NCBI WGS metagenome assembly UMDH01 (sample SAMEA4835989, study PRJEB28245) | human gut metagenome | biome: gut microbiome; material: fecal sample | place: Denmark | collected 2008 | reverse complement strand
GGGCAGCCGCAAGTATCTGATTGCAAGCCTTGACCAGAGTCTTAAGAGAATGGGACTCGACTACGTGGATATCTTCTATCATCACAGAATGGACCCTGAGACACCGCTTGAGGAGACAATGGGAGCACTCGACCAGATAGTAAGAAGCGGAAAAGCACTCTATGTCGGACTGTCAAATTATGATGGCGAGACCATGAAGAGAGCCTGCGAGATTCTTACTGATTTGAAATGTCCGTTTATCATCAATCAGAATTCATACAATATATTCAACCGTACAATAGAGCAAAATGGTTTGAAGCAGGCTGCAAAAGAGTGCCAAAAGGGCATTATCTCATTCAGTCCGCTCGCACAGGGCATGCTCACGGACCGTTACCTAAACGGTATTCCGGAGGATAGTCGTATAAAGACAGACGGACGCTTTTTAAATCAGGAAAAGCTCGCTCCACACATCGAGCAGATTAAGAAGCTAAACGATATAGCCACAAAACGTGGTGAGACACTTGCACAGATGGCACTCAAGTGGGTGGTAAAGGATGATGACGTGACAAGTGTGCTTGTCGGCGCCTCAAAGCCACAGCAGATTCTTGAAAACTTAAAGGTTATGGAGGGCGCAGGCTTCTCTGAGGAAGAGCTTAGGATGATTGATGAGGTTGTGGGAGTGTAGAATTGCGCATGTGACGTGCTTTTTGTGAATGTGTGTGAATCTGAAAAGGTATAATAAGCATAGTAGCAGGGAGTATAGCAACAATTAATGCTATACTCCCTGCTACTATATTTTGGGTTGCAAGAATTTAGTTTATGCTATAAAATATTTATAACTGTATGCAGATATTTAATAATCACAATATCTGTCTGTATAATAAAATACGCATAAAGAGGACGAAAGAATGATCAACAAATTAGTAGACAAAATCAAGAAAACAAACGCACCTATCGTAGTAGGTCTCGACCCGATGCTTTCATATGTGCCTGAGCACATCACAAAGAAGGCATTTGATGAGCTTGGAGAGACACCGGCCGGTGCAGCGGAGGCTATCTGGCAGTACAACAAGGCTATTGTGGATGCCACATATGATCTGATTCCGGCTGTAAAGCCACAGATTGCCATGTATGAGCAGTTTGGAGTGGAGGGCCTTAAGGCATTCCAGAAGACAGTGGATTACTGTCACGAGAAGGATCTCGTGGTTATCGGAGATGTAAAGCGTGGAGATATCGGCTCAACATCGGCTGCATACGCCACAGGACATCTCGGAAAGGTACAGATCGGCAGCAAGAGCTATTCTACCTTTGATGAGGATTTTGCCACTGTCAATCCATACCTTGGAACAGACGGTATCAAGCCATTCGTAGATGTATGCAAGGAGGAGAAGAAGGGTATTTTCATTCTTGTAAAGACATCTAATCCATCAAGTGGAGAGTTCCAGGACCGTATGATTGACGGACGCCCATTATATGAGTGGGTAGGCGAGAAGGTTGCAGAGTGGGGAGCTGACTGCATGGGTGATTCATACAGCTATGTAGGTGCGGTTGTCGGTGCAACATACCCTGAGCAGGGTAAGATTCTTCGTAAGGTAATGCCAAAGAGCTTCATCCTCGTACCGGGCTACGGCGCACAGGGAGGCAAGGGCGCAGACCTTGTTCATTTCTTCAATGAGGACGGACTTGGTGCAATTGTCAATTCATCACGTGGAATCATCTGCGCATACAAGCAGGATAAGTACAAGGATATGGGCATCACAGCAGAGAATTTTGCAGATGCATCCCGCAAGGCTGTTGAGGATATGATTGAGGATATCTCAGGAGCACTTGCAAATCGTTAATAAGTTATTCAGAAAGCTTAAATATATTAACAAACGAAACCAGGGAGATAAAATGGCAGAGAAATTTGAGGAGATTGCAGTTGTAGTTGACCAGAGCTCACTCGGCAATGGCATCTACGACCTCACACTTAAGACAGACAAAATTGCAAAGGCAGCAAAGGCGGGACAGTTTGTATCGGTTTACTCAAACGACAAGAGTAAGCTGCTTCCGCGTCCGATAAGCCTTTGCGGCATAAACAGAGATGATGACACCATCCGTCTCGTGTACCGTGTGACAGGTGAAGGCACGGGAACAGAGGAATTTTCAAAGCTTGTCAGGGGCGATAAGGTAAGGATTTTAGGACCTCTTGGAAACGGCTTTACAGTACAGCCGGGAAAGAAGGCCTTCCTTATCGGCGGAGGAATCGGAGTGCCGCCTATGCTGCAGCTTGCCAAGGATATAAATGCAGGCATTGTGCAGACATCAGGTGAAGAAAAAAATTCGGGACAGGCAGCAATGGAAGGTGCAGAAATTAAAACAGCAGTATGCGATATGAACATCGTCATGGGCTATCGCGATGAGAATACCTTCCTGCTAGATGAGTTTAAGGAGCAGGCAGCTTCCTTTGTAGCTACAGAGGACGGCAGTGTCGGCACAAAGGGCAATGTCATCGATGCAATAAAGGAGAATGCTCTTGAGGCAGACGTGATTTATGCATGTGGACCTATGCCTATGCTTCGTGCACTCAAGGCTTACGCTGCAGAGCATGATATGGACTGTTTTATATCAATGGAGGAGCGCATGGCATGTGGAATCGGCGCATGCCTTGCGTGCGTATGCAAAACAAAGGACAAGGATGCCCACAGCAATGTAAATAACAAGCGTATATGCAAAGAGGGACCTGTTTTTGATGCGAAGGAGGTGGAGCTGTAATGAGTAATATGTCAGTAAATGTGGCCGGTGTTGAGTGGAAAAATCCTGTTACAGTTGCATCCGGCACATTCGGCTCCGGTGCAGAGTACAGCGAGTTTGTTGATTTAAACAGACTTGGTGCAGTCACTACAAAGGGTGTTGCGAATAAGCCGTGGGAGGGTAATCCTACACCTAGAGTAGCAGAGGTGTACGGCGGCATGCTCAATGCAGTCGGACTTCAAAATCCCGGCATCGAGCTTTTCTGCAAGAGGGATATTCCTTTTTTAAAGCAGTTTGATACAAGGATTGTGGTAAATGTCTGCGGTCATTCGCTTGACGAGTATCTTGATGTGGTAAAGCGTCTTGCGGATGAGCCTATTGATATGATGGAAATAAATATCTCATGCCCTAATGTTAAGGAGGGCGGAATTGCCTTCGGAACAGATCCAAAGGGTGTTGAGACAATCACAAGCGAGATTAAAAAATATGCAAAGCAGCCTGTTATCATGAAGCTTTCTCCAAATGTCACAAGTATTGCAGAGATAGCAAGGGCGGCAGAGGCCGGTGGAGCTGATGCGGTTTCGCTCATCAATACAATTACAGGCATGAAGATTGATATAAACAGAAGAAACTTTGTGTTAGCAAACAAGACAGGCGGCATGAGTGGTCCGGCGGTTCATCCGGTTGCAGTGCGCATGGTTTACGAGACAGCACATGCAGTCAATATTCCGATTATCGGAATGGGCGGTATCACAAATGCTGCCGATGCTATAGAGATGATACTTGCCGGAGCTACGGCTGTTTCAGTCGGCACAGCAAACTTTGTAAATCCAAAGACCACAGAGCAGATAGTGGATGGCATCGCAGAGTATATGGACAGGTATGGAGTAAAGGATATTTCAGAGCTTGTCGGCGCGGTTGACAGATAGAGCATAAAGGATAGACGGAGGATAAAATAATGATTCTGGCAGCAGAATACGTGCCTTCTATGTATGCCACAGTCTGGGCACTTGTTCCACCTGTTGTGGCTATAGTTCTGGCACTTATCACAAAAGAGGTCTACAGCTCATTATTCGTTGGAATAGTGATTGGCGGACTGTTTTATGGAAATGCATTTCAGCCGGGTTTTTCGGCTGAGAGATCAGTGCTTCACATATTCGAGGATGGACTTGTTGGAGTGCTATCGGATTCGTACAATGTGGGAATACTGATATTCTTAGTCGTGCTCGGTGTTATGGTGAGCATGATGAACAAGGCAGGCGGCTCGGCGGCCTTTGGAGAGTGGGCGAGTGAGCACATAAAGACAAGGATTGGTGCCCAGCTTTCAGCTATAATACTTGGAGTACTCATATTTATAGATGATTACTTCAACTGTCTGACAGTAGGAAGTGTGATGCGCCCTGTCACCGACAAGCATCAGGTTTCAAGAGCAAAGCTTGCATATCTGATAGATGCCACAGCAGCGCCTGTATGCATTATTGCACCTATATCATCGTGGGCAGCCGCGGTTACCGGCTTTGTAAAGGGAGAGGATGGCTTTTCTATTTTCATAAAGGCCATTCCATACAATTATTATGCACTCTTTACTATTATCGCTATGGTGACACTTGTTGTTTTACAGGTAGATTTCGGTCCGATGGCAAAGCATGAAGCCAATGCCAAAAAGGGTGATTTGTTTACCACAGGAGACAGGCCGTATGCGGAGGCAAAGCAGGATGTTATAAAGGGCAAGGGGAAGGTTATAGACCTTGTATTTCCTATTCTTGTGCTCATAATAAGCTGTATCATCGGAATGATATACACAGGAGGCTTTTTTGACGGAACAGGCTTCGTTGATGCGTTTGCAGGCAGCGATGCTTCAATCGGTCTTATGCTTGGAAGCTTTTTTGCGTTGATAATCACCATATGCTTTTACTCAATCAGAAGGGTATTAAGCTTTACGGATTGCTGTAATTCAATCCCTGAGGGCTTTAAGGCAATGGTACCTGCAATACTTATACTGACCTTTGCATGGACACTAAAGACCATGACAGAGAGCCTTGGAGCCAAGGAATTTGTCGCAGGCTTAGTGGGAGGAGTATCGGGACCACTGCTTGGACTGTTCCCGGCAATCATATTCCTGGTGGGAGCCTTCCTTGCCTTTGCAACAGGAACCTCATGGGGCACCTTCGGTATACTCATACCGATAGTAGTAAATATCTTCTCGGGCACAAACCATACGATGATGATCATCTCAATCTCAGCGTGTATGGCAGGTGCAGTATGCGGAGACCACTGCTCACCGATATCCGATACCACCATCATGGCATCGGCAGGAGCTCAGTGCAACCACATGAATCATGTATCCACACAGCTTCCGTACGCTGTGCTTGTGGCAGGCATATCATGCCTGACCTACATCATAGCAGGCTTTGTCAGAAATCCGGTAGTACCGTTTATAATAGGAATGCTTATCCTGATTGGAACCTTTGTCGGAATCAAGTATATCATCAAGTATATCACGAGAACCGATAAAGCAAATGAACAGGCGGAGTAGCCAAAGGGAGACCAAAAAGAGTTCTATTTTTCACAGACTTTGTGTCTGCGAATGATAGAACTCTTTTTTTATGGTAAGTTCGATACCGGACGGACGACTGCGCAGAATGGGAAGACACACCGATGGTGCACGGTCGATTTTTGACGAGCCGTGTATGAGTTATATGCGCCACAGACAAAAGGTGGCACGGAAAATACTCGTTCAAGCAACACAGCATAGAGAATGATATAAAGGTAAAAAGCGCGTTTGCTATCAATAAAATTTATAGCCCGCTAACAAATATTAATAACCCTAATTACATTTACAAAAATATCAATTAGTGGTAACATATCAATAACTTAGAAATCATATTTGAATGGTAGGAAATCCCAGCCATACAAACTAAGCACAAACTCATAACATACTCAAAACAAACATTAACAAAAAAGAGGTAATATCAATGGCAAAAATTGCAAAGCAGCTCACTGAGCTGATAGGTCACACTCCGCTTCTGGAGCTGACCAATTATGAAAAAGCCCTTGGGCTTGAAGCAAAAATCATAGCAAAGCTGGAGTATTTCAATCCACTTGGAAGTGTAAAGGACAGGGTGGCGGCAGCTATGATAGAACAGGGTATAAAGGATGGAAAGATAAATCAGGACACAATAATCATAGAGCCGACAAGTGGCAATACCGGAATCGGACTTGCATTTGTGGCTGCCTCAAAGGGGCTTCACCTGATACTTATAATGCCTGATACCATGAGCGTTGAGAGAAGAAAAATCGTCACAGCGCTTGGCGCAGAGATAAAGCTCACACCGGGGCGTGAGGGCATGAAGGGTGCAATCGATGAGGCGCAGAGACTTAAAGAGCATTATGGCAATGCCTTCATTCCACAGCAGTTTGAGAATCAGGCCAATCCGGATATCCATAGAGCTACAACCGCTCAGGAAATCTGGGAGGATACAGATGGAAAGGTAGATATCTTTGTATCATCTGTCGGAACAGGCGGCACCTGTACAGGCACCGGGCTTGGATTGAGAGACCATAATCCTGATGTAAGGATAGTAGCTGTTGAACCAAAGAGTTCACCGGTACTCTCAGGCGGAAGACCGGGGCCACACAAGATACAGGGAATCGGTGCAGGCTTTATTCCAAAGGTCATGCGCATGGATATAGTGGATGAGGTGATTCCTGTGGAGAATGAGGCCGCTTTTGACAAGGCAAGAGAGGTTGCAAAGAGCGACGGACTTCTAGTTGGCATATCATCAGGAGCAGCAATATATGCGGCAACAGAGCTTGCGAAAAGACCTGAGAACAAGGGAAAAAATATCGTGGTGCTGCTTCCGGATACAGGAGAAAGATACCTGTCTACACCGCTTTTTACAGTAAACTAATGGCATATAAATTGACGGCATAAGCTTACTTTGCCGGAAACTGTAGCATGAAAAATGAGAAACATACATGAGAAATATACAAAAATATACGGCAGCCCTGCTGTCGACAGTGATGATTCTGTCACTTCTTCTGACAGGCTGCTCAGGCAGGAAGGATGACGGCACAGTCACCATAACCAATGTGTCGTATGATCCGACACGAGAGTTTTACGAGAAATACAACAAAATATTCGAGTCTTACTATGAGAGCGAGCACGGCAAAAAGATAAATGTGATTCAGTCACATGGCGGCTCGGGAGCACAGGCGCGCTCGGTTGTGGAGGGCTGTAATGCAGATGTTGTCACACTGGCACTCGAGCATGACATAGACCTGATACAAAATACCGGCTTAATTGATAAGGGCTGGATTGATGAGTTTTCTGACAGCTCGGCACCATACACATCAACAATCGTTTTACTTGTAAGAAAGGGCAATCCAAAGCATATAAGTGACTGGGATGACCTGGTGAAAAAGAATGTGGATGTGATTACGCCTGATCCAAAGAGTAGTGGCGGAGCCTGCTGGAATTTTCTTGCAGCGCTAAGCTATGCGAAGACAAATTATGACAGCCTAAAGGAACAGAAATCGTTTATGAAGAAGCTGTATGAAAATGTCACAATTATGGATTCGGGTGCGAGAGGCTCAACAACCACATTTGTGGAAAACGGTCAGGGAGATGTGCTCATAGCGTGGGAAAACGAGGCACTTACGACCATGGATTCATATCCGGGCAAGTATGAGATAGTTAATCCGTCCGTCAGCATCTTAGCACAGCCCTCTGTTGCTATTGTGGATGACAATGCAAAGAGCAACGGAACACAAGAGGTAAGCAAAGAATACCTACAGTATCTCTACAGTGATGAGGCACAGCAGCTGATTGGCGAAAGCGGCTACAGGCCAACCAATCAGGATATATTAAACCGGTTTTCCGACAAGTTTGATTTAAATATCAGGCTTTGGAGCATAGAGGATTACGGCGGATGGAATGAAGCCTACAAGACATATTTCGATGATGGAGCAATGTTCGATGAAATATACGGTAACTGATAAAACAGCAAAAGAGAAAACTAAATCAAAGAACATAAAGACCAGAGTCATACCGGGCTACCATCTTTCGCTTGGAATAGTGGTCACGATGCTTTCAGTCATCGTTCTCATTCCGTTAGCATCAGTGCTTGTGTATTCGCTAAAGATATCGCCGGGCGATTTTGTGGCACTTATCATGAAGGAGAATGTGAGGAATGCCTTTATCACAAGCATCACCTCATCATTTATCGCAGCAATCGTAAATGTGGTATTTGGACTCATCGTGGCATGGACGCTTGTGAAGTACGATTTTCCCGGGAAATGGCTGCTTGACGGACTTATAGAGCTTCCGTTTGCACTGCCGACAGCGGTTGCGGGCATCACGCTCTCAAAGCTGTACTCAGGCACAGGCTTTTTTGGTAAGGGCCTTGGCAAGCTTGGAATAGATGTAGCTTACACACAGGCAGGAATAGTTGTGGCACTTGTTTTTGTAGGCATTCCCTTCGTAATAAGAGCTGTACAGCCGGTGCTTGAAAAGATGGATAATACATATGAGGAGGCCGCTTATATGCTTGGCGCCACACCCTCTAAGACATTTTTTAAGGTAATACTTCCGGAGCTTCGCCCGGCACTCTTAACAGGCTTTGGTCTTGCCTTTGCCAGAGGCATAGGAGAGTACGGAAGCGTCATCTATATATCAGGCAACAGTGCAAGGCACAGGACACAGGTGGTATCCTACGTCATCATGCAGAAGCTTAGCTATATAGATTATGCTAGCGCGACTGCCATAGCACTTGTGATGCTTGTCATATCATTTTTACTGCTGTTATTTGTAAACATAGTGCAGGTTAAACAGTCACAGCGCACTAATTTGTTGTAGAAGGCTGCATATAAATCAAATGCGATGCACACAAACAGGAAAGGAGCACAATGCGATGAACGAACAGGTAAAGCTTGAAAGAAGAAAAAAGATCACAAAGATAATACTCGTCACTGTTACAGTGCTCTTCATATTTGTCATGCTTGTAGTTCCGCTTTTTTCTGTGATGGCAAGTGCCTTAAAGGAGGGGCTTGGATTCTATCTGAAAGCTATCTCCACAAGCTACGTGCTTTCAGCACTCAAGGTGACTTTGATAGCAACAGTTTTTGCGGTAGTTATCAACACCTTCTTTGGAATATGGACAGCGTGGCTGTTGACCAGGTTTTCGTTTAAAGGAAAACAGGTTTTTGCAACACTTATTGATATACCGTTTTCTATTTCTCCGGTCATCGTAGGACTTGCGTATCTTATGACCTTCGGACGGCTTGGGTGGTTTTATCCGGTTATCAGATGGTTCAATGAGATATTCGGCACGAATGTGAGAATCACCTTTGCAATACCGGGAGTTGTGCTTGCTACGATATTTGTCACGTTTCCGTATGTGTCAAGGGAAATTATACCGGTGCTCAATGCAGAGGGAAAGGATGAGGAAGAAGCCGCAGCGCTGATGGGAGCATCCGGCTTTACGATATTTCGGAAAATAACACTTCCGCAGATGAAGTGGAGCCTGATTTATGGAATCATACTTTGTACGGCGAGAGCCCTCGGCGAGTTCGGTGCGGTAAATGCGCTCTCGAAGACAAGAGGCGAGACATTTACACTGCCGCTTGAGATTGATGCCTTGTATATGTCGGGCACAGACAGCTCGATAACATCGGCATTTGCTGTATCGTCGATACTGTTAATTATTGCATTAATCATTCTTTTTGCAAGAAATATAGTTGAGCATAAATTTAAGAAATTACACTGAGATATACTTGGAAAATATGATTTACACTAATAAAATCTGATTTACACTAATAAAATCTGCTGCATGGGAAAAGCAGGAAGGAGATAACGTATATGTACGTTGAGATGAAAAATATATACAAAAAATACGGAGACTTCCTGGCATCCGATAATGTGAGCTTTGGAGTGGAAAAGGGAAAGCTTGTGGCGCTGCTTGGTCCGTCAGGCAGTGGCAAGACAACACTTCTTCGTATGATAGCAGGGCTTGAGACGCCAAATTCAGGTGACATATATATAGATGGAAAGCGAGTGAATGATATTCCGGCCTCGAAGAGAGGCATAGGCTTTGTGTTTCAGAACTATGCGCTGTTTCGATACATGACAATATACGACAATGTGGCATTTGGGCTGGAGCTTCAGAAGATGCCGAAAAAGCTCATAAAGGAGCGTGTTACAAAGCTTCTTGAGATGACAGGTTTATCGGGGCTTGAAAAGAGATATCCGAATCAGCTTTCCGGAGGACAGCGTCAGAGAGTGGCATTTGCAAGGGCGCTGGCGCCGAATCCACAGGTGCTTTTACTGGATGAGCCATTTGCCGCGATAGATGCAAAGGTGCGTGGGGAGCTTCGTACCTGGCTGAAGGAGCTGGTCGAAAAGCTTGGAATCACAAGCATTTTCGTCACACATGACCAGGATGAGGCTGTTGAGGTGGCAGATGAAATCATTATCACAAACCACGGCACGATAGAGCAGATGGGTACACCTCTTGAGATATACAAGTCGCCTTATACACCTTTTGTGGCGCAGTTTATAGGACACACCACAGTCGTTGAAAACTATGACAGGCTAAAGGGCTTTGACAGGATAGAAAATGCCGACAAGGCGGTAATCAGACCTGAGTTTATCAAGATATCAAAGAGCGGCAACTTAGACCGCTATCAGTCAGCGGCAGAGGAGGGCATCGTTACAGATGTGGTATTCAGAGGAAACAGGATGGATATCACAGTCAGCATAAACGGCATCGAGGTGGTCGGCGAGCGCTCACTGGAAAAGGATCTGATAGCAGTCGGCGAGAAAGTGCATGTGTTGATTTACAGGCTGTATATATTTGATGAAGAGAAAACATACCTGATGGAAAACAGCGAGATGCAGGAGCAGGATGTATTCTACATTTAGATATAGGAATAGTCTAAAGTTTGTGATTGAAAGAGGAAGCAGAGGGAGATAAATGAAGATAGAAAACAAAAAAATCCTACACACGGATATCCTCATAATAGGAGGTGGCACGGCGGGCTGTTATGCAGCGCTCACCATCCGTGAGAAATCGGATTATTCGATTATAATTGCAGAGAAAGCGAACATAAAGCGAAGCGGATGCCTTGCAGCAGGTGTCAATGCGATAAATGCATACATAGTAAAGGGCAGAAAGCCTGAGGACTATGTAGACTACGCAAAAAAGGACGCTGACGGCATAGTAAGGGAAGACTTACTCATGACTATGTCCGAGGGCTTAAACCGTGTGACGGACAAGATGGAAAAGCTTGGACTTGTCATATTAAAGGATGAAAACGGTGAGTATGTAGCAAGAGGAAACCGAAATATCAAGATAAACGGCGAGAACATGAAGCCGCTTTTGGCAGAAGCTGTATCAAAGCTTAAAGACTGTACAGTGATAAACAGAATCAATATCACGGACTATATAGTTGAGGACAACACCATAAAGGGTGCATACGGATTTTCAATCGAGGATGCTACAGCCTATGAAATCAGGGCTAAAAAGGTGCTCTGTGCTACAGGCGGAGCGGCCGGACTGTACAGGCCAAACAATCCGGGATTTTCAAGGCACAAGATGTGGTATCCGCCGTTTAATACAGGCGCCGGATATGCGATGGGCATAAGAAGCGGAGCAGAGATGACCACCTTTGAGATGAGATTTATCGCACTCAGATGCAAGGACACAATTGCACCGACAGGAACAATTGCACAGGGAGTCGGGGCAAAGCAGGTCAATTCACTTGGAGAGGTTTACGAGACAAAATACGGCCTCACCACATCAGAGCGTGTGTACGGAACGGTCATGGAAAATCTCGAGGGAAGAGGCCCTTGCTACTTAAGGACAGAGGGCATCTCTCCACAGCAGGATGAGTCCTTAAGAAAGGCATATCTCAACATGGCACCAAGCCAGACACTCAAGTGGGTGGAGGCAGGTAAGAATCCAAGTGAGCAGAATGTGGAGATAGAGGGCACCGAGCCGTATATCGTAGGTGGGCACACAGCGAGCGGCTACTGGGTAAATACCGAGCGTGAGACTACAATCCACGGACTTTATGCTGCTGGAGATGTGGCAGGAGGATGTCCACAGAAATACGTTACAGGAGCTATGGTAGAGGGTGAAATCGCTGCGATAGATATGGTTTCAAAGCTTGATGCAGATACCTATGATGGAAGTCCTGACACATCGGCATTTGATGAGAAAAAGGCACTTGACGCAAAAGCTTCAGAGTACGACCATTTCCTCACTGAAAGGTCTCAGATGTTTACAACAGAGGCTATCGAGGAAGCCATGCAGAAGGTCATGGACAACTACGCAGGCGGTATTTCCACACATTATCAGTTCAACGGCAAGCAGCTTGCCCTGGCAAAGGAAAAGATAAATCATCTGATAGAGCTGACCGGTGATTTATATGCATCGGATATGCATGAGCTTATGTTCATATATGAGCTTAAGGAGAGGCTTACGGTATGTCTTTCGGTCATAGCACATCTTGGTGCAAGAAAGGAGACCAGATGGCACAGCTTTGCCGAGAATCTGGATTATCCCGACAAGAGTGATGACTGGATGAAATACGTCAATTCCAGATATGAAAACGGGCAGCTTCATATGATTTACAGAGAGCTTGTCGGAAGGGAGGCGCGTTATGAGCATAATGATTGATAAAGCAAAGTGTAAGGGCTGTGGCATGTGTACAAGTGTATGCCCGGGAAGCCTGATATATCAGGACTCAGAGAAAAAAGCCTTTATCAAATATCCTAAGGACTGCTGGGGCTGTGCCTCATGCATCAAGGAATGTCATTTTGGCGCTATTGCTCTTTATCTTGGGGCAGACATAGGAGGCATGGGAAGTCTCATGACAGTAAAAAGCACACCGGACACGCTGACCTGGGATATCAAAAAGCGCGACGGAAGCAAGGAAGAGATTCTTATCAACAAGAAGGAATCCAATAAATATTAAAGAAAAGGATGGTAACAGACATGGGTGAATTATCACATCTTGACGAACTCGAAGCAGAGGCAATATACATAATACGTGAAGTAGCCGCAGAGTGCGAGAAGCCGGTTATGTTGTACTCAATTGGAAAGGACAGCTCGGTAATGCTTCATCTTGCAATGAAGGCATTTTATCCGGAAAAACCACCATTTCCATTTTTACATGTAAATACAACATGGAAATTCAAAGAAATGATTAAGTTCAGGGATGAGCAGGCTAAAAAGCTTGGCATAGAAATGCTTGAATATATCAATGAAGATGGCGTAAAGCAGGGAATCAACCCATTTGACCACGGTTCTGCATATACAGATATCATGAAGACACAGGCTTTAAAGCAGGCGTTAAAC
>UMDH01046830.1_pt1 | contig 13409 bp, 10 predicted proteins | sample 1964441 | NCBI WGS metagenome assembly UMDH01 (sample SAMEA4835989, study PRJEB28245) | human gut metagenome | biome: gut microbiome; material: fecal sample | place: Denmark | collected 2008 | reverse complement strand
CCAGCCACTACATCATACTGGTTATCAATAAGTTCCTTTAACGTCCCAACTGCAAAGTCAGGAGTTCCCATAAATACAACCTTCAATATTAATCTTCCTCCGTTTCAGTTTCCATAAGTGGACCTTCTGCCTTATCAACATACATTACTCCGTCAAGATGATCAATCTCGTGTAAAAGACATCTTGCAAGAAGTTCTTCACCCTCAACGATAATCTCTTCCATATCTTCATTAAGTGCCTTAACCTTGGCATAAGATGGTCTTGTCACGATACCAACCTTACCCGGAACACTAAGACAGCCCTCCTGTCCTGTCTGTGAACCACTTGTCTCAAGAACTACAGGGTTAATAAGCACTATTGGATCATCACCACAGTCAATTACTACTAATCTCTTTCTTATTCCTACCTGTGGAGCTGCAAGTCCAACTCCATTAGCCTCATACATTGTTTCAAACATGTCATCAATAAGTTCCTGTATTCTAGGTGTCATCTCAGTTATTTCTTTTGCTTCTTTTCTTAATATCTCATCACCTAATGTTCTTATATTTCTGATTGCCATAACTTCCTCCATAATCAAATAACATATGCGTATGTTTAATTAACATCATATGCAATGTTAATATTCTTGTAATCTGAACTGCCATTAATATTATTATCCAGCATATCCATAATTAGTTCAAGTGCTTTAAAGCTTGAACTTCTTAAATATATCTGCTTCGTGTATATATCTTTAATCTTGTATATAGAAGCATTTGATGGACCAAGTACTATAATCTTGTCATCTTTAACAGTATTGTTATCCTGAATATACTGCTGTATCAAAGCTTTAATATTTCCTGCACGCTCTGATAACAGCTTCTCATTAATACTGCTTATGTTAATCTTTACCATATTATTAACAGGTGGATATGAAAGCAGCTTCCTGTAAGACATTTCCTGCTCATAAAAACTCTTATAATTCTGCTCCGCCGCACATAACAAGCCATAATTATCAGGTGAATATGTCTGTATTACAACTTCACCCTTTCTTTCTCCTCGTCCAGCTCTTCCTGCCGCCTGTGTTATAAGCTGGAATGTACGCTCAACAGCCTTATAATCACTTGCATACAAGGATATATCTGCCGCTACGACTCCGACAAGAGTAACCTTTGGGAAATCGTGTCCCTTTACTATCATCTGCGTGCCTATAAGTATATCTGCCTGTTCTGTCGCAAATGCACTTAATATATTCTCGTGTCCGCCTTTGCCTTTGGTTGTATCCATATCCATTCTTAATACCCTTGCCGCAGGAAACATCTTATTAACTGCATCCTCTACAGCCTCTGTTCCTGCCTTAAAGCCAAGAATATACTTAGAACCACATTCAGGGCATAACGATACATTAGGAGTCTCGTATCCACAATAATGACATACAAGCTTTCCATTCCTGTGAAGTGTCATAGATACATCACAATGCGGACATTTCATAACATAGCCGCACGACCTGCACGAAACAAATCCGGCAGTTCCCCTTTTATTAAGAAACAGCATTATCTGTTCGTGTTTATTAAGCCTGTCACTTATAAGCTCATACAGCTTTCTTGAAAATATTGTCCTGTTACCTGTCTTTAACTCCTGTCTCATATCAGCTATATATACCTGTGGCAGGCTTGCCTCTCCTGCCCTGTTATTAAGCTCTATAAGCTTATACTCGCCTGCTTCTGCCCTGTAATAGCTGTCAATTGACGGTGTTGCAGAGCCTAGTATAACAGAAGCTCCCGCCTCCTTTGCAATATGTATTGCAAGGTCTTTGGCGTGATATCTTGGGACTTGCTCTGATATATACGCACCCTCGTGTTCCTCATCTATAACAATAAGTCCAAGATTAGGAAACTGTGTAAACAATGCCGATCTTGGACCTATCATAATACTTATTTCACCTTTAAGTGCTCTTACGAACTGGTCATATCTCTCACCTTTTGACATTCTTGAATTAATAATAGACACTTTATCCCCAAATCTGTGATAAAATCTCTGAACAGTCTGAAATGTAAGTGCTATCTCAGGTATAAGCATTATAACCTGCCGTCCGGAATTAATAGTATGTTCAATAACATCAAGATACACTTCTGTCTTTCCGCTTCCGGTTACTCCTCGTATAAGATATGTATTGAACGCTCTATTATCATAATCCTCCACTATTGTATCAACGGCTCTTTGCTGTTCCTCGTTAAGCACAACCTTTTTATTAAAAATGTGCTTATCAGACACAGGATTTCTATAGTAACTTTCAACCTTGACATTTATAATTCCGTCTGCTTCAAGTGCCTTTACTGTTGCTGGCGAAATATTAAGCTTGTCTTTTACTATCTCCATATCAATAACAGGTTCATCAATAAGTGCACACATAAGCCTGTACTTAGCTTTCGCTTTTTTCTCATATATGCTTATAAGTTCTTGTGCCTTTTTAGTATCAACCAAAAGGCAGACAGACTTTTTCTGCTTATGTCCGACCTCGTCCTTAACAGGAATAACCGTCTTTAATGCCTGATTCATAGTACAGCCATAATGCCGTTTCAGCCACGCTGCAAGCTTTATCATACTTTTAGCGACATTTACTTTTCCTGTAACAACACTGTCAATGCTCTTTATCTTATCAACAGGATATGATGGCTTATCAGTTAAACCAATTACATATCCTGTTATAATTCTGTTACCTTTTCCAAAAGGCACTCTTACAGATGTTCCGATATCAACACTACCATCCATATCATCAGGCACAGCATATTGGAATGTCTTATCAAGCTGTTCGTGTGAAATATCTATTATTATATCAGCGTACATTTTTCTCCTTTAATTCTTCAAGAACTTCTGATATAAGAACACGTTCGTCCATAGGATATTTAACGCCTTTTATCTCCTGATAATCTTCGTGTCCCTTACCTGCAAGCACGATAATATCTCCAGGTTCACCATTCTCAATAGCATATTTAATAGCTTCTTTTCTGTCTGCAATATCAATATGCTTACCTGTAGTCCTGTTAATTCCAGTCTTAATATCTTCCATAATAGCAAGAGGCTCTTCAAATCTTGGATTATCAGATGTTATAATCGTAAGGTCTGCTAATCTTCCAGACACTTCACCCATCTCAAATCTTCTCTCTTTAGAGCGGTTGCCACCACAGCCAAACAGGCATACAAGTCTATGTGGATTGTACTCTTTAAGTGTCTTTAAAATACTCTCTAAGGACATCGCATTATGAGCATAATCAATCATAAGAGTAAACTTATCAGATACTGGAACAAGCTCTATTCTTCCTTTAACCTTTACATCTTTCAATACATTTTCAACAATAGCATTATCTACATTAAAATGTCTTGTAACAGCTATTGCACACAATGAATTATATACTGAGAACATTCCCGGAAGTGAAAGTTCCACATCCATATTGACAAGACCACTACACTTATAAGTAAGACCTATCTTTCCTCTCTCATGGAACAACTTGATATCACTTGCCTTTATGTCTGCATCTTCTGATATGCCATACTTCTCAACACTGCATACAGAGTCTCTTAATATATCAGCTGTATGCTTATCATCTGCATTGACTATTCCTGTCTTGCACTGCTTAAAAAGCTTAGCCTTACATTCAAGGTACTCCTCAAATGAAGCGTGCTCATTAGGACCGATATGATCAGGCTCAAGATTAGTAAATACTCCGATGTCAAATACAATACCTGCAGTTCTGTCAAGCTTTAAGCCCTGTGAGGATACCTCCATAACTACTGCCTTACATCCCTCATCAACCATTTTCCTGAAGGTTTTATGAATCTGTATTGACTCAGGTGTTGTATTGCAGGACGGAACAGCCTCATCTCCTATAACTGTCTCGATAGTTCCGATAAGACCTGTCTTTATTCCACACGCACAAAGAACATTCTTTATCATATAAGTTGTAGTTGTCTTACCCTTAGTTCCTGTAATTCCAATTGTAAACAACTTCTTATCAGGATTGCCGTAAAATGCTGCTGACATAAGTGCAAGGGCAAGTCTTGTATTATCACATTCTATAACTGCTGCCGGTATCTTCTCTGTATTATACTGTGATCCCTTCTGTACAACTATTACAGCCGCCTTATCCTTAACCTGCTCTATATATTTATGTCCATCGCTTACCGAACCAACTATGCAGACAAAGATACCTCCGTCTGTTACTTTTCTTGAGTCAGAAGCAATACCTGTAACAGTTGTATTAATATCACCATTAACAACTGTATATTCAAAATGTTCTACTTCATTAGCTCTGCATATATCCAAAATATCTTTTAACTGCATAACTGCTCCTTTCTTTTCAAGACACCTAGAATAATCCTGTTATCTTCTCATTCTCTTCATCATAATCAATGCCTTCTGCCGCTGGCACTTTAGGAAGTCCTGGCATAGTAAGAACTTTTCCTGTAAGTGCTACAACAAAGCCTGCACCAGCATCAACATACACTTCTCTAATATTAATTGTAAAACCTTCTGGTCTTCCTAACTTAGATGCATCATCAGACAAAGAATACTGTGTCTTAGCCATACATACAGGAAGATTTCCAAAGCCCATCTGTGTAATATGGTCAAGTTCCTTCTTAGCCTTAGAATCATATGTAACACCATCTGCTCCATATATTTCTTTAGCTATTATCATAATCTTATCCTCTAATGGAAGTTCATCTTCATATAAAGGCTTAAAATTGCTCTTCTTATCAAATGAAGCAAGCACCTTATCTGCAAGTTCTATTCCGCCTGCTCCGCCGTCTGCCCATACATTAGATAATGCAAATTCACAGCCTAATTCTTCACAGTGCTTCTTTATGAATTCATATTCTTCCTCTGTATCTGTCACAAATGAGTTGAGTGTAACAACTACAGGTACACCATACTTGTGAATATTCTCAATATGTTTATCAAGGTTTACTATACCATTCTTTAAAGCTTCCATATCTGGCTTTGATAATTCCTGCTTAGGAACTCCACCATTATATTTTAATGCCTTAACAGTAGCTACAATAACAACTGCATCAGGCTTAAGTCCAGCCTTTCTGCACTTAATATCAAAGAACTTCTCAGCTCCAAGATCTGCACCGAAACCAGCCTCAGTAACAGCAATATCTGCCAGCTTTAAAGCAAGCTTTGTTGCTCTTACAGAATTACATCCGTGTGCAATATTGGCAAATGGTCCACCGTGTACAAGCACAGGTGTATTCTCTAGTGTCTGAATCATATTAGGCTTTATTGCATCTTTTAATAAAGCTGCCATAGCTCCTGTTGCCTTTAAATCCTTGGCTGTAACAGGATCTCCTGCATAATTATATGCAACAATTATCTTGTCAATTCTTTCCTTTAAATCTTTCATATCCTCAGCAAGACAGAGTATAGCCATAATCTCTGAGGCTACTGTAATTATAAAATGATCTTCTCTTGTAACACCATTAGGCTTGTCACCAAGTCCGATTACGATATTCCTAAGAGTTCTATCATTCATATCCATACATCTCTTCCATACAATTCTCTTAGTATCTATTCCAAGAGCATTACCCTGATGTATATGATTATCAAGCATTGCTGCAAGAAGGTTGTTAGCTGATGTTATCGCGTGGAAATCACCAGTAAAATGTAAATTAAGATCTTCCATAGGAACAGCCTGTGCGTATCCGCCGCCGGCAGCTCCTCCCTTTATACCAAAGCAAGGTCCTAATGATGGTTCTCTTAATGCAGCAATTGCACTTATTCCTTTCTGGTTAAGTGCTTCTGTAAGTCCAAGACTTATTGTAGTCTTTCCCTCACCTGCCGGAGTTGGATTGATAGCTGTAATAAGAACAAGCTTTCCATCTTCGTTATTCTCTACTCTGTGGATAAGCTCATCTGATAACTTAGCCTTATACTTTCCATACATTTCAAGTTCGTCTTCTGTTACTCCAACCTTTGCCGCAACATCTTTAATATTCTCTAAATGTGCTTCCTGTGCTATCTGAATATCGCTCTTAATTTCCATAATTTCATCCTTTCCCGCAGCGTAATTATAATGACAGGACTAATGCCCTGACTATGATACTTATGCTACTACATATATCATATATAATCTATTTTGTACATATATTCATTATATATTTTTAATAAATTCTTCAAATTCCTCTGCTGTCATAAGCACCTTCCTTGGCTTAGTGCCAATCTCTGGTCCTACAACACCGGCATCTGCTAACTGGTCCATTATTCGTCCTGCCCTGTTGAAGCCAATCTTAAACTGTCTTTGTAACATTCCAATTGAACCTCTCTCTTTCTCAATAACAAAACGTCCTGCATCTGCAAATAATGAATCTCTGTCATCCTGCTGTTCTGCTGCCTGTCCACCGGCTTTTGAAGCTATGGCAGTCTCAGTTATGCTCTCATCGTAATTAACCTCGCCTGACATATTATCTTTAAGGAACTGCACAACCTTTGACACTTCTTCATCTGACACAAATGCTCCCTGAACTCTGATTGGCTTAGGTATATTAGATGGGAAGTATAACATATCGCCTTTACCTAACAGCTTTTCTGCACCATTCATATCAAGTATAGTTCTTGAGTCAACACCCGATGACACGGAAAATGCTATTCTTGACGGTACATTTGCCTTAATAAGTCCAGTTATTACATTAACCGATGGACGCTGTGTTGCTATAACCATATGGATACCTGCCGCTCTTGCAAGCTGTGCAAGCCTGCATATTGCATCTTCGACCTCTCCTGGTGCTACCATCATAAGATCTGCAAGCTCATCAATAATTATAACTATCTCTGGCAGCTTTTCAACAGGAATTTCTCCTTCTTTGAATTCCATCTTTGCAGCTATGTCATTATAGCCCTTAAGATTACGTGCACCAACACCTGCAAACTTCTTATATCTTGTATTCATCTCATTGACTGCCCAGTTAAGAGCACCTGCCGCCTTCTTAGGCTCTGTCACAACCGGAAGCAGCAAATGTGGTATTCCATTATATATGCTTAACTCAACAACCTTAGGGTCAACCATAATAAGCTTTACTTCATCAGGGCGTGCCTTATATAAAATACTCATTATAATTGTGTTAATACATACTGATTTACCTGAACCAGTAGCTCCTGCAATAAGAAGGTGAGGCATTCTTGCTATATCTGCAACAATGGTCTTTCCTGCTATATCCTTACCTGCTGCAAATGCAATCTTTGACGAAGTATTCTTAAATGTATCAGTTTCTATTAGCTCTCTTAAGAATACACTGCCTGCCTCTTTATTAGGAACTTCTATTCCTATGGCTGATTTGCCTGGAATAGGTGCTTCTATTCTTATATCTGCTGCCGCAAGGCTTAACTTAATATCATCTGCTAAAGATACTATCCTGCTTACCTTAACACCAAGCTCAGGCTTTAATTCGTATCTTGTTACTGATGGTCCGCAGCTTATATCTGTAATATCGACCTTAACACCAAAGTTCTGCAATGTCTGCTTTAATGTGATTGCTGTATCCCTGTTCTCACGCTCAAGATTAGAAGCTTTCGAATTAGTATTGCGGTTAAGCAAGCTGACTGGCGGGAACTTATACTGCTTAGAACTTTCAGCCGATGAATCAGCTGTATTTTCTTTAACCTGCATATCCTCTGTCTCAGATGGATTAGACACATCTGACGTATTATCCGTATCTGATGTATTAGTCATATCTGATACATTAGCCATACCTGATATATTAGCCACACCTGATATATCAGTCATATCTGATACATCTTCTGACATATTATCATCTTTATCAGGTATGTCATATGACTCGTCCAAATCAACCATCTCGTCCCGATGTTCGCTTTCATTTTCTTCTGATGCACTATCTGTATGCAGCTCCCATACTGGCTCTCTGCTTATACGAGGCATAGGTGTAATCAACGGATCATATATATCATCACTATACATATCATCTTCATTATCCACGGCCTCTATCTCTGTTATATCTATATCTGAACCTTCATTCCTGTTATCATCATATATTGTAAGGTCATTAGTAACACCCCTAACAACATTATTCATACGTGCATTAGCAGATGCTTCTTCTCTTGCTTCTTTCTGTGCCATTCTTACACGATTGGAATGTTCCTTATATTCTGAATAATCTTTTCTTGCCTCACTTACTATCCTCTCTCCGCTATTACGGATACCTTTGATAAATGATTTCTCTGTAATAACAATTATACAGATAATAGCAAGAATTATAAGTATAACTAAAGAACCTGCCATACCCAGTGGATTTAACATCTTACATAATATCCCTCCAAACAGGCCGCCTCCAGTCTTATACTCTGAACAATATGTAAAATATGTACCAACCGGCTCTTTTATATCCGGCACATTAGTAACTCTCTGCCACAAAGCTGCCGCAATAACCGACAATACATATGCCATAGCTGCTTTAATCTTCATAACTCCGATAATATCTTTATTGGCAAGCATAAACATAATACTTACAGCTATAATTACCGGAACTATATAAGCAGCAATTCCAAATAGTCCAAACATAAACCATTTAATTGAACGCCCAACAATTCCTGCCATATTAAAATTACTGAGCAGGAGGATAATTGTACACGCTAAAGCTATTAAAAGAACTATCTCATCCCTTAGCTGGTTATTCATCTGCGATGAATTGCTTCCTGTATTCCTTGAAGATGAACTTCTCGAACCAGAACCTCTTGTATTAGAGCTTTTCGTGCCATTTCCTTTGGAATTAGAGCTTTTCTTAGTTGTATTGCTATTTCCTGAATATGAAGTTTTACCTGATTTGCTGTTAGACGTCGTCTTTCTTTTGGTACTGCTGGTCTTCTTGCCTGTACTTTTACTTCTGCCTGAAGCCATATATCTAACTCCTCCATATACTACTATTAAAATTAGGTAATAACAGCTTGTGTATACACACTTATATTGCATACATAAGCTATCAACACCTGACTAATACTAATATATGGGGATGCCACATTCGTGACAACCCCATCCTAAGCATTAATAATTAATCTTCATCATCACTTGCAGCTTCTGCAAATCCCTGACGTTTTCTTGCCATCTCATCGCTCTCAAGATACTCATCGTAAGTTGTAATCTTATCAATAAGCTGCCCTGATGGAACGATTTCCATAATTCTGTTAGCTGTAGTCTGAATGAACTGATGATCGTGTGATGTGAAAAGTGCCACACCTGGGAACTTAATCAGTCCATTATTAAGTGCTGTAATAGACTCCATATCAAGGTGGTTAGTAGGGTCATCAAATATAAGTACATTAGAACCCATAATCATCATCTTGGATATAAGACATCTAACCTTCTCTCCACCGGAAAGTACCTTAACCTTCTTAACACCATCATCTCCAGCAAATAACATACGTCCAAGGAAACCTCTTACATATGTAGGATCTGGATCTGGTGAATACTGTGTAAGCCATTCAACAATTGTATCCTCTCTGTTGAACTCTGCCGCACTATCCTTAGGGAAATATGCCTGCGAAGTTGTTACGCCCCATTTGTATGAACCCTCATCTGGCTCCATATTACCTGTAAGAATATTAAATAAAGTTGTAGTTGCTAATTCATTAGAACCAACAAATGCAATCTTGTCATCTTTATTAACAATAAATGATATATTATCAAGCACCTTAACACCATCAATTGTCTTAGAAATACCTTCAACCTGAAGTACTTCATTACCAATCTCTCTTGCTGGTCTGAAATCTATATAAGGATACTTTCTGCTTGATGGTCTGATTTCATCAAGTTCAATCTTCTCTAATGCTCTCTTTCTTGAAGTAGCCTGCTTAGACTTAGACGCATTAGCTGAGAATCTCTGAATAAAATCCTGAAGTTCCTTAATCTTTTCTTCCTTCTTCTTATTAGCTTCCTTCATCTGCTTAATAATAAGCTGGCTTGATTCATACCAGAAATCATAGTTACCAGCATAAAGCTGAATTTTGGCATAATCAATATCTGCAATCTGTGTACATACCTTATTAAGGAAATATCTGTCGTGTGATACAACGATAACAGTATTATCAAAATTAATAAGGAATTCTTCAAGCCACGCAATAGCATCAAGATCAAGGTGGTTAGTAGGCTCATCTAATAAAAGAATATCAGGATTACCAAATAAAGCCTTAGCAAGAAGAACCTTAACCTTCTCACTACCATTAAGTTCTGACATAAGCTTATAATGAAGATCTGTAGTAATTCCAAGCCCGTTAAGAAGCTGTGCAGCATCTGATTCTGCTTCCCAGCCATTCATATCAGCGAACTCTGCTTCAAGCTCACTTGCCTTATTACCATCTTCCTCTGTGAAATCTTCTTTAGCATATATTGCTTCTTTTTCTTTCATTATTTCATAAAGGCGTGTGTTACCCATAATAACAGTATCTAATACAGTGTACTCATCATACTTGAAGTGGTCCTGTTCAAGGAATGATAATCTCTGACCTGGTGTAATAGATACATCTCCCTTACTTGGTTCAATCTGACCAGTAAGTATTTTTAAAAATGTTGACTTACCTGCACCATTAGCACCGATAAGACCATAGCAGTTACCTTCTGTAAACTTAATATTTACATCTTCAAAAAGGGCCTTTTTACCTATACGAAGTGTTACATTGTTTGCACTAATCATTAATCATAACCTCCAGTAATGTTAAACATTACAATTATAGATGGAATTGGGATTAATTGCAAGTATTCTGATTGAATATATCATTGACAACATTACACACAATATCATCAGCAAGCTGATACATCTTACAATTCATCTCATAATTGTCCTCGCACTCCTCACAATCACATATAACACTTTCAAGCCAGCCACCTCTTTTGGGCAAATTCTTAATCTTAATATGGTTGTTGACTACATATAATTTAATCTTCCCCTGTTCTGATAATTTCTTAACAAGCTCCAGATAATATACTCCTTTAATGTCATTAAGCATTTCATATGATATAAATAACACAACATACCTGTGCTTAATAAACAGTTCATTATTCTTTCTTGTATTCATCTGCCACAGCAGATTATTAACCCTCCCTTCCTCAAATACATTCAATACATTAATACCCTTAAATTCTAAATGTTCCATCAGACTATCCATATCTGAATTCTTCTTTTGCATCCCCATTAAAAGCAAAACAACACCTCCTGATAATTATTATAACCATATTCTACCACATAATTATATATATTATCGAGAGATGTTGTAATTCATCAAATATATGTTGTAATTGAACCACTTATTGTTGTGCAGGTTCCATTATATGTCACCCAGTTAAGCTGTTATTGTAGTTCCTGCCTTTCCGTCTAAGCCTTCTTTAGCCTGCTCAAGATTAGCAATAACTGCCTTTCTGTCTGAATCAGCTGCAACAAATCTAATTGATGCATCTACCTTAGGGAATGTTGTCTTAGCTGGGAAATGTCCAGCTTTAATATACTGGTGAAGATCTGCTGCTGATACATTGTCAAATACCTTCTCGTCAGCTGTTCCCTTGCCAATTGTTAGCTTATCATAAGCTGTAAGGAATAATAATGTATCTGCTCCGACAAGTTCTGCAAGCTTAGCTGCTGTGTAATCCTTCTCTATAATAGCTGATGCACCCTTAAGGTGTGAACCTTGCTGTAATACTGGAATTCCACCACCACCGGCAGCAATAACAATCTGATCTGCCGAAAGAAGTGCCTTAACAGCATCAATCTCATATATATCAATAGGCATTGGAGCTGCAATTATTCTTCTGAACCTGCCTGGTTCTTCTTCAACTACATAGTTACCCTTTTCTTCCTCTGCTTCAGCTTCTTCCTTAGTCATATATCTTCCGATTATCTTAGAAGGCTCAGAAAATGCTATATCAAAAGGATCAACTCTTACCTGAGTTATAATTGTTGAAACTGTCTTATAGATACCTCTGTTAAGAAGCTCCTCCCTGATTGCATTCTGTAAATCATAACCTATATAGCCTTCACTCATAGCACCACATACTGACATAGGAGCAACAGTCCTGTCTTCTGGCTCAAGTCTTGCAAATTCTGTCATAGCTGTCTGAATCATACCAACCTGAGGACCATTGCTGTGTGTAATTACTATCTGATACTTAGCTTCTACTAAATCTGCAATAGCCTTAGCTGCTTTCTTAACATTTGCCTGCTGTTCTGGGAATGTTTCTCCGAAAGCATTTCTTCCTAATGCAACAACAATTCTTTTCTTGTCCATAACGCAACCTCTCACTTTTCACGAATATTATACATATTATCAATGCCTTTAATCTTACATAAAAACTTTCTACTCGAAAATCTCAGATAAAAGCAATTCCAATTACTTAAATGTATTATGTATTTGAATATTATATAAGATTTTAATACAAAAAGCAAATATAAGACATCAATAATCAACGCACCAATCACAATTATTATGAATAAAATATTTATATAGAGCATAACTGAGGATAGATATGAATAATAATATAGGTGTTGCTGTACTTGATACAGGCATATATAAGCATATAGATTTTGGAAACCGGATAATCGCATTTAAAGATTTTATTAATAATAGAGCATTTCCATATGATGACAGCGGTCACGGCACGCACGTTTCAGGCATAATCGCAGGCGATGGCTATGCAAGTCACGGCCGATTCAAAGGAATAGCCCCTATGAGCCAGATTATATCTGTTAAGGTGCTTGACTCCAACGGCAATGGCAATATAGAAAATGTTATTAAAGGCACTAAATGGATAATCAATAATAAAGATATTTACAATATAAAAATAGTAAATATTTCCTTTGGCACTACCCACAACCCCTCCAATACTTCTGAACTAATAAAAAATGTGGAAAATATGTGGAATGAAGGCATTATTGTTGTCGCCGCTGCCGGTAATAGCGGTCCAAAGTCCCACAGCATAACCGCACCCGGCACAAGCCGCCTTGTCATTACCGTTGGCTCTATTGATGATAAGACATTTAATTCCGGCCGCGGTCCTACTCTTGATGGCATTCTTAAGCCCGAACTTGTTGTCACTGGCTCTAATATCACAGCGTGCAGTAATAAAAAAAATGGATATTCCACCAAAAGCGGAACATCCATGTCTGCACCAATTGTAAGCGGTGCAATCGCCCGTGTTCTTAATAATCACGATTATACTCCTGACGAAATCCGCCAACGGCTTAAAAAATGCTGTCACAAAGTCAATCTTGCCACCAATCAGCAGGGCTGGGGACATCTTGATATAATACAATTTATTAAAGGCCCTTGACCTTATAAAGCCAGAATGAATAAGCAACACTTCCTATGCCTGTCACAAGAAATACAGCCATAAATATAATAATTGTCACTTCATCACTTAATACATTATTAAGCAATG
>UMDH01051441.1_pt1 | contig 13423 bp, 10 predicted proteins | sample 1964441 | NCBI WGS metagenome assembly UMDH01 (sample SAMEA4835989, study PRJEB28245) | human gut metagenome | biome: gut microbiome; material: fecal sample | place: Denmark | collected 2008 | reverse complement strand
AAGAGTGGTGTTTCGCAAATGCGAAACTTGAGTTAAGAAGAGATGCCGGAATCCTTGGGTAACGAAGATAGCGCAAAATGTTGCTGTAGGGATGGTTCCGGAGTTGTTGGGCGGTGGAAACGCGCGGAGGTGTCGCTCAAGCGCGCCGCGCTGCACACTCGGGCAACGAAGATGTACGAAAGTGTTGCCCAAGAGAGCCGCGCTACACCCTCGGGCGACGAAAAGTATGGGTTTCGTTGCCGGGGAGTCCCATTCATCCTTACGTCATTCTGCCTTGCACCTTTCGGCAACGAAAATGGGCTGAAGTGTCGCCTGAAAGTGTCGTGCCGCACTCTCGGGTGACGAAGAAGCGCTGAAGTGTTGCCCAAGCGTGCCGTGCTGCACTCTCGGGTGACGATATTGGGTTAAAATGTTGCCTGAGGTGGGGTGTGGGATCACATCGTAGTACATCACCGTTGTGACGCACCGTGGAACTGCACCGTTGGGACACGCCGTGGAACTGCACCGGGGCTGGCTATACTGGCTATACCATGTTGAGGGCGGTGAAGAGGCGGCGGTAGGCGGCGGCTTTCTGTTCCAGGGGTAGGGGATAGGCTCTGGAGGAGGAGGGCATACGGTAGAGGCGCATCGGGCGGCCTTCGAAATGAAATTCTGAATATTCACCGGTGGCGGGGGCGGAGGTGCCGAAGGTTTGGCAGAGGGTGTCGGTGGCTTTCTCGCCGGTGGTGACAATGGCTTGGCACTGAGGGATCTGCCTTAACAGGGCGGGGATGTCGGTCGGGGTCACTACCTCCAGAAACTTGTCGGAGGCGTTGTCTTTCAGGCGGCGGACGGCGGTGGCGGTGTCGTACATCGCTATGCCGGTTCCGGTGCAGAAATCCACTATGTCATCCAGTCTGAATTTCTTGGCGGCAACGTCCACGAAACGGTTCTTGTCGTTGAAAAATATCAGACCCATAATCCGCCACATGTCGTTGATGAAATTCGGGTAGTAAAAATCTATGCTCCAGCGCTTGGATTGGGGCGGGAAACTGCCCAGCATCAGCACCTTGGCATTAGCCGGCAGGAATGGCTCGAAAGGATGCCGCTCAACGGGAATAGGATTGCGGTCTGGAAACGACTCGTATGTGTTTAATCTTTCGATGGTTGAGCCTCCATTTTCGGCCTCAGGGCTAACGGTTTGACAAAGTCCGCCAACCACCGAAGCGCTCGAAACAATGGTGTTGTTATGGCAAGTCGCTTTTTCGGCCTCTGAACTTGTCGAAGCGATTAAAGTTTCTCCGGTCACTGAGTCTGCTGAAGTGACCGGAGAGACAGCTTTCAATCCTTTTTGAATATTCATTACTTGGCGGCTGCGTCGGCTGCGCCAGCGGAACCGGCTGTACCTGCATCGTCGGCTGAGCCAGCGGAACCGGCTGCACCTGCATCACCGGCTATACCTGCATCCCCGGCTGCGCCAGCGGAACCGGCTGCACCTGCATCATCCGCTGCACCGGCGGCGTCGGCGGAATCTTCGACAAAGGCGACGATCTCACCTTTGGCGACCTTGTCACCCTGCTTGCCGAGGGTGGCCACTATGCGGCCGTCAACGGCGGGAACCAGTTCCTCCATTCCGTAATATGTCTGCACGAAACCTATGCCCTTTCCGGCCTTGACCTCTGTGCCGGCGATCGGAGCTACGGAATCGTCCTCCACATCGACCTGCCAGAGAAGCTGACCCTTGGCCGGAGCCTGGACAGGAACGGCGTGAGGGTAGCGTCTGGCATATTCATCCACATCGAACTTCGGCATCTCGACCACAGGACGCACCACCTCGATCGGGGCGTTCGCCTTGGCCTTGAGGTCGGCCAGCTCGGCGTTGAAACGCTCTTTGGCCACGCCGCTCCGATAGTCCCTGTACTGGCGCTCGTGCATCGCGAACTCGAAGAGTTCCTCCTCGTCCTGACCTTCGTCCCAGCCCTCTTCCTTCATCATCTGACGGAATTTCGGAAGCTCGTCCGGGTACATCTCCTGAGGGTCGCCGGTGTAGAACTCCATGCCTTTCTCCTTGGCGAGCTGTACGATCTCCGGAGCGAGCTCTCCAGGGAGGCGGCCCATCTTGCCGAGGATCATGTTCCAGGTGTCCTTGTCGATCGTGGTCCAGCGAGGCTTGCCGTTCAGAAGGTTCAGGAGGTTCATCAGCGCGGTGTTCTTCGTGTACTGGCTGAACGGAGTCACAAGTGGCGGGAATCCGAGACGCGGCCAGACATATTCAACCTCCTGGAACAGCTTGACCATCAGGGTGTCGAGGCTGATCTCAGGACGGCCGTGAGCCCTTTCGGCGGCGTTGATGGCGCCTTGGAAGCCCTTGAGGTCGGCCATCATCGAGCCCATCATTCCGCCAGGAAGGCCGCAGCCCACGAGCAGCGAGCTCATCTTGGCGTTGGAAGGGTTGATCCAGTAGCCGAGGAAGTCGTCGATAAACTTCTGCGTGAGGCGGCGCACCTCCATGTATGCGTCCATATTCAGATCCTTCACAAGGAATCCGTCGGCCTTCAGCATCTCCCTGATGGTGATCACGTCCGGATGGACCTTGCCCCAGGAGAGCGGCTCGACGGCCACGTCCAGGACATCAGCGCCGGCGCGGGCCACCTCAAGCATCGAGGCAGGGGAGAAGCCCGGTCCCGAATGTCCGTGGTACTGGACAAGAATATGAGGGTATTTCTTCTTGATGTCGCGTGTGAGCTGGCCGAGGAAGGTCGGACGGCCGATTCCCGCCATATCCTTGAGGCAGATCTCGTCGGCTCCATATTCAACGACCTTGTTGACGATGCCCATGTAATATTCAACAGTGTGGACAGGGGAGTTGGTGATGGAGAGGGCAACCTGCGAGATCATTCCGCCTTTCTTGGCGAATTCGACTGAGCGGCGCAGGTTCCTGTGGTCGTTGAGGCCGCAGAACGAGCGGGAGATGTCGGTGCCTTGCTTTTTCTTGACTTTGAACATCAGTTCCCTGACATCCGCCGGTACCGGGTTCATTCTGAGGGCGTTGAGGCCTCTTTCGAGCATGTGTGTCTGGATGCCGGCCTTGTGGAAAGGGGCGGTCCAGCGGCGGACGGCCACGTTAGGGTTTTCGCCGAAAAGGAGGTTCACCTGCTCGAACGCGCCGCCGTTGGTCTCGACGCGGTCGAAGCAGCCCATATCAATGATGGCCGGTGCCACCTCGACAAGTTGGTCCACGCGGGGAACGTACTTGCCGGACGACTGCCACATATCCCTGTAAACGAGGGAAAATTTGATCTCTCTTGCCATAATGTTCTTGCTTATCTGATTTACAAATATACTTATAATTTTATATTTTTGCTTAGGGTGGAATTTTGACTAACTTTGTAAGTTATGAAAAATGCGTTTCTGACAATAGCGGTTATGACACTCGTCGCCACTGCGGTGACGGGCTGCGACTTCTTCCGAAGGCTCGCCGGACGGCCTGACTCTGAATGGATTGAGGCTAAGGCTGAGGCCATTCGTCAGGAAGAGGAGGCGCTGCGGATCCGTCAGGACTCGCTGGAGAGGGCCCGAAAGGCCGAGGCGGACTCGCTTGCCGCCGCCGATTCTGTGCGTCTTGCCAACCATCGCTATCGTTTCTGTGTGATTCTGGGCTCGTTCTCCAGCAAAGAAAATGCCGAGCGGTATGTCGAGGAGATAGCGGCGAAGGGGTATAAGTGCGAACTGCTCACTTTCAGGAACAGCACGGCTGTGGGTGTGTGTCCGACAGATGACGAGGCTCAGGCCAAGAAATCGTTGGAAGAGCTGCAAAGGCAGGATTTTTGCCCTAACGGCGCGTGGATTTTAGAAAGGAAACAATGATGAAAGGAAAAATCACGATCATTTCGGCCATCTGCGCCATCTTCATCGGGATGATCCCGGTCAACGCACAATTCAAAAACGGAGCGTCCTACGCCGATCTGAATGACAGCGAGACAATCCGGGCATTCAAGGAACACGTATCGACCATCTCGGCGGCCGTTATGGAGGGGCGCAAGGCCGGCTCCGAAGGCGAGAGAATGACCGCTGAATATGTCACCGGGATATTCAAGAAATATGGCGTTGACGTGCTGTCCGGAAAGGACGGCGATGTGTTCGGCATCCGTCAGGAGAATGGCGACACGCTGACCTCACGCAACGTCTGCGCGTTCATCCAAGGCGGGGACAAGACTCTGAGGAATAAATACATAGTGATCGGCGCGAGGATGGACAATCTCGGCATGGACACGATGACGATAGACGGACGTACTGTCGAGCGGACATATTACGGAGCCAACGGCAACGCTTCGGGGCTTGCGATGATGCTGGAACTGGCGCGGATGCTCCAGACCAACAGCCCGCTGCTGGGGCGGTCGGTGCTGTTCGTGGCGTTCGGTGCCTCCGGGCAGACTTACGCCGGTTCGTGGTATTTCCTGAACAGGGCGTTCTCGGATGTGGCTGACATCGATGCGATGATCAACCTGGATATGGTGGGCACCGGCGGTGACGGATTCTACGCCTACACCTCCTCCAACGCAGATATGAACGAGGTCGTCAAGTCGATGGCCGGGCAGCTTCAGCCGATCCTGCCGACCCTCACGGCGCAGGAGCCTTACCCTTCCGACCACAGGGCTTTCTACGACAAGGAGATCCCTTCAATCCTCTTCACCACAGGACATTACCCTGAATATGGCACCGAACGTGACACGCAATCAATAATCGACTACGACACGATGGAGAGGGAACTTGAATATGTCTATAACTATTCGGTGGCTCTCATCAACGGTCCCAAGCCGATATTCAACCCTTCGGATCTGTCGGGATTGACGAGCGCGGACAAGGGTGATGATGCCGTTGTGCCGTATTATGATTGCGACTACAGACCGTCATTCCTTGGCAGCCGTGACCCGAGGGTATTCCTTGAGAAATGGGTATATACCTATATGAAATACCCTAAGGAGGCCGTCAAGAACGGAATCCAGGGCCGTGTGCTTGTGGATTTTGTGATCGATGAGAAGGGCAAGGTCCGTGATGTCAAGGTGCTCAAGGGTGTTGATCCGCTTCTTGACGAGGAAGCCGTGCGGATCATCAGCGCGTCTCCGGACTGGAAGCCTGGTTGGCTGCGTGGCAAGAAAGTGAAGTCCAGAATGTCGCTCTACGTCGAGTTCCGGCTTGAGAAGAAAGGCAGTTTCGGACTGAAAAGACACGATAATTAATAAACAACAGTAATAAAATGGACTACGATTTCAGGAAAATTGAGAAAAAGTGGCAGGCCTACTGGGCCCAGAACGGCACTTTCAAGACGAAGGAGGATCCTTCCAAGCCGAAGTTCTATGTTCTGGATATGTTCCCTTATCCGTCCGGAGCAGGTCTGCACGTCGGCCATCCGCTGGGCTACATCGCCAGCGACATATATTCCCGCTACAAGAGACTCAAGGGCTTCAATGTGCTTCACCCGATGGGGTACGACGCTTTCGGCCTTCCTGCCGAGCAGTACGCCATCCAGACCGGGCAGCATCCGGAGGTGACGACGGTCAACAACATCAACCGTTACCGTCAGCAGATGGACAGGATCGGTTTCTCCTACGATTGGAGCCGTGAGCTTCGCACCTGCGATCCGGCCTACTACAAGTGGACCCAGTGGGCTTTCCTGAAGATGTTCGGCTCTTGGTACGACAATGACGCTCAGAAGGCTCGTCCGATCGAGGATTTGATAGCCGCGTTCGAGAAAGGCGGAAGCACTGCCGTAAACGCCGCCTGCACGGAGCACGAACCGTTCACGGCGGAGCAGTGGCAGGCATATTCCGAAAAAGAGAAGTCGGACGCGCTGATGAACTACCGCATCGCCTATCAGGGAGAGACGGCGGTGAACTGGTGCGCCGGACTCGGAACTGTGCTCGCCAACGACGAGGTGAAGGATGGCCTTTCAGTCCGCGGAGGCTTCCCTGTGGAGCAGAAGAAGATGAAGCAGTGGCAGCTCAGGGTTTCGGCTTATGCCGGGAGGCTTCTCGAAGGTCTGGACAAGATAGACTGGACCGACTCCCTCAAGGAGATGCAGCGCAACTGGATCGGAAAGTCCAACGGCTGCGAGGCAGTGTTCAAGTGCTACAACGGTGAGACAGAGCACGATGTGACCATATTCACGACTCGCGCGGACACGATGTTCGGAGTGACCTTTATGGTGCTTGCGCCAGAGAGCGACCTCGTGCCGCTTCTGACCGCTCCGGATCAGAAAGAGGCTGTGGATGAATATCTTGCCGCTGTGAAAAAGAAGACCGAGCGCGAAAGGATAGCCCAGACCAAGACCGTCACCGGCGTGTTCAGCGGCTCTTATGGAGTGAACCCGATGACCGGCGACAAAGTTCCGATCTGGATCTCTGAATATGTCCTTGCGGGTTACGGCACAGGCGCCATTATGGCCGTTCCTGCACACGACAGCCGTGACTATGCGTTCGCCAAGAAGTTCGGTCTGCCGATCATCCCTTTGATCGAGGGCTGCGATGTCAGCGTTGAAAGCTTCGACGCGAAGGAAGGCAAGATGATCAACTCCGGATTCCTTAACGGATTGGATGTCAAGGAGGCCATTCCAGCCGCCATCGACTACGTTGAGAAGCACGGAATCGGTCACAGGAAGGTCAACTACCGTCTCCGTGACGCGATTTTCAGCCGCCAGAGGTACTGGGGCGAGCCGTTCCCGATCTACTACAAGGACGGCATCCCGACTCCGGTTCCGTTCGAGAAACTGCCTCTCCAGCTGCCTGAGATCACGGAGTTCAAACCTACCGAGAACGGTGAGCCGCCTCTCGCGAGGGCGAAGGACTGGACCTACGAGGGTTATCCTCTGGAGACCAGCACGATGCCGGGCTTCGCCGGATCAAGCGCCTACTACCTCCGCTATATGGATCCTCACAACAACGAGGCTCTCGTCGACAGGAAGGTTGATGAATATTGGCGTGATGTGGATCTGTACATCGGTGGTACAGAGCACGCTACGGGACACCTTATATATTCCCGCTTCTGGGACAAGTTCCTCTTTGACCTTGGTTATGTCTGCGAGGACGAGCCGTTCCGCAAGCTGGTCAACCAGGGTATGATCCAGGGACGCTCCAACTTCGTTTACAGGATCGTGGGCACCAACACGTTCGTCTCACTTGGTCTGAAGGATCAGTACGAGACCACCGAGATCCACGTGGACATCAACATCGTCCGCAACGACAAGCTCGACCTTGAAGCCTTCAAGAAATGGAGACCGGAGTTCGCCGACGCGGAGTTCATCCTTGAGAACGGTGAATATGTCTGCGGATGGGCCGTGGAGAAGATGAGCAAGTCGATGTACAACGTTGTCAATCCGGACAAGATCTGTGACGACTACGGTGCCGACACCCTCCGTCTCTACGAGATGTTCCTCGGACCTCTTGAGCAGTCAAAGCCTTGGGACACAAAGGGTATCGATGGCGTGAACAGATTCCTGCGCAAGTTCTGGAGGCTCTTCTACGATGGTGACAACTTCATCGTGACCGACGAGAAGGCCACTCCGGCCGAGCTGAAGGTCCTCCATAAGCTGATCACCAAGGAGCAGGACGACATCGAGCACTTCTCCTACAACACGACGGTCAGCGCGTTTATGATCGCCCTGAATGAACTGTCCGGTCTCAAGTGCCACAAGCGTGAGATCCTTGAGCCGCTGACAGTTATGCTCTCTCCGTTCACCCCTCACATCGCTGAGGAACTTTGGGAGGCCCTTGGACACAACGAGAGCATCACATTCGCTCATTTCCCTGAGTTCAACGCCGCTCTCGCCGCTGAGGACAACGTGACATATCCGGTTTCCTTCAACGGCAAGATGCGCTTCACCGTGGATCTCCCTAAATCCCTTTCACCTAAGGAGGTAGAGGCACGGATCCGTGAGATGGAGCAGACATCCAAGTATGTCGGCGGACAGAACGTCGTCAAGGTTATCGTCGTTCCGGGCAAGATTGTGAACTTTGTTTTGAAATAGTCTATGGCGGTTTCTTCTTCCACAATCCTAAGAGGAGTCAAGGAATATCTCCTCATCACTCTTGGTATAGTCATCTATACCGTAGGCTGGGCGATATTCCTGACTCCGAACAACCTTATCGGCGGCGGAGTCTCCGGTATAAGCGCCATCATCCAGTATGCCACCGGTCTCAAGATGGGATATTCCTATTTTGTGATAAATACTGTGCTTTTGATTATCTCGGTGATCATCATCGGGCCCGCGTTCGGCGTGAAGACGGTGTATGCCATAATACTTGCCTCCGTCTGTCTGAATGTGTTCCAGTCCATTATCCCTGAGACGATCATCCAGGATTTCGCTCTGTCGAACGGGAAACTGATGTGCTCGATAATCGGAGGTTCGATGGCCGGTCTCGGCATCGGAATGTCGATTTCCCAAGGCGGAAGCACGGGAGGGACGGACATAGTCGCCTTGATCATCACGAAATTCAGGAATATATCTCCAGGACGCATTATCCTCACTATGGATGTGTTCATCATCGCTTCGTCGCTGTTGTTCCCGTCCTTCGGTGCTGACGGACAAAGGATTCCGTTTGACAGTAAGTTTTCTATCGCTGTTTATGGCATGATCATCGTGACTGTCTGCGGCCACGTGGTGGATCTCTATCTGGCCGGCTCCAAGCAGAGTGTCCAGCTGTTTATTCTTTCAAGACACTATGAGGAGATCGCCGACATGGTCTCCAAGGATTTCCACAGAGGTGTGACCGTTTTGAACGGGGAAGGCTGGTACACCAAACAGCCCGCTTCAGTCCTTATGGTCATCACCAGAAAGACGGATCTGAATCTTCTTTTGAGATCGATCAAGCGTGTGGATCCTGACGCCTTCCTCTCCATCTCCTCTGTCAGCGGAGTCTATGGACAAGGCTTCGACTCCATAAAAGGTGCAAAGAAAAGTTAGTTTTTCATAAAGAAAACACGATTTTTACTTCATACCCCCTGGCAAACCACCGTCCGGGGGCTTTTTCTTGTTATCTTGCCGGAACTAACTATTGATCCAATGACGATTTTCATCACATTTCTGACTCTTCTGGAGTTGTCCATATTCTTGGTCTATGACCTAAGAATCAACAGGAGCGACCGTTCCGCAAGGTATGCCATCCGCCTTATGTCCTCCATCGGAGGACTTGTCCTGATTCTGGCTGAGATTCTCCTTCCCGGCCGGCTTGACACTCCTGAACTGGAGGTTGATCTTTCATTCATCACGGCAATGCTTGTGATGTATCCGTGTTCGTTCGAGAAGCCGGACACATCGTTCAAGGCGGCACTATGCCTGCTGATTTTCGGTTTCGTCACGCTGTTGTATTTCAGGTGCAAGTCTTCCGGCACATTTGATTTCAAGTGCCAGCGCATTGTGTATTCGTTCGCTCCGATGCTTCTGTTCGTGCTGTCGTATTTTCTTTACATAGCCTATCGCCGTTTCTCAGGGATAAGAGCCATGTTCAGAAACACGGCGGTATGGCACAATGTGGAGGAATATTCACGGTTCCTCTACTCCATAGCGTTTATGGTCGCCGGAATGATTTTCCTATGCGCCGGCACATCCGCCGGACATCTGAAAGGTTTTCTCACAGCCGTGTCTGCGGTCATGTATCTTGCGCTTTACGCCATACTCTATCTGCGAGCCATGACAGGCAGGACCTACGTCATTAACCGTGCCACGGAGAAAAGGATCAAGGACATCATAAAGGGTAATCTGAGAACGTCATACATTGAGAAGGCTGATGAGGACAAGAAGATGAACAACCTTTACAGACGGGTTGTGATGTACATGGAGGAGAAAAGGCCTTATCTTGACCAGACCTTTGACATGGCAAGCCTTGCTGATCTGATGTTCACGAACAAGCTGTACCTGTCGAAGACGATAAATGTCCTTTCCGGTCGCAATTTCAGGCAGTTTGTGAACTATTACAGGGTGCAGAGGGCGATCGAACTGTTCAAACAAGATCCCAGACTGAAAATCTGCGAGGTCTCGGAGATGTCAGGATTCCATACAGCGGTGTCCTTCAACATGTCGTTCAAGGTGAACACCGGAAAGACTCCTACTGAATGGCTTAACGCCTACACGTCCGAACTGGAAAAGTAAAAGAGAAGGCGGGAAAACTCGTTTCTCCGCCTTCTCTATATTCTTTATCCGAGTTTCCAGGAAACCGGTGGGGGCGCTATGATATCCATCTCCTCTTTCTTGACAGGGTGAACGAATTTGATCTCGTGGGAGTGCAGGCATATCCCTCCGTCAGGATTGGATCGCGGAGCACCGTATTTCAGGTCTCCTTTGATGACACATCCGATGCCCGCCAACTGACAGCGGATCTGGTGATGCCTTCCTGTAAGCAATTGAACCTCAATCAAGGAGTATCTTTCCGTGTCTTTCAGATGTGTGTAGATCAGTTTGGCGAATTTGGCTCCGGGAGTCTTCTCGCCACCCCTTGCAATGAAACTTTTGTTCATCTTTTCGTTGCGGACCAGCCAGTCGTCCAGTTCCGCCGATTCTTTCTCAGGCGCGGCGCAGCACAATGCCCAGTACGTTTTGTGAATATTTCCGGACCGGAACATCTCGGAGAGTCTGGAAAGGGCTTTCGAGGTCTTGGCGAGGATTGTTATACCACTGACAGGCCGGTCAAGGCGATGCGGAATTCCCACATACACCTTGCCCGGCTTGTCATCTCTTTGGGCGATGAACGCTTTCAGCGTCTCGGCCAGACACTCGTCCCCGGTCTTGTCTGCCTGGACGATCTCTCCAGGTCTTTTGTTGAAGACAAGAATATGATTGTCCTCGTAAAGAATCCGTGACTCCAGATCCCGGAACTCGTCCTCTCCCAAACGTCTGTACTCCATCTATTCTATAGGTACAAGGGCGAAACTCAATGTGCCTCTGCAGCAAAGTTTGCCGCCGACTTCCAGTTTGGCGGAGCAGAAGAACAGGTTGCCTTTTCTCTCGTCCAGCGTGGCCGTCACCTCACAAAGGTCTCCAGGCTTTACGGGATTCTTGAAGCGGACCTTGTCCAGTCCTGCATAGAGAGTGATGTGTCCCGGAATCTCATCCTTGACGAGAATGGCGCAGCTCTGGGCCATGATCTCGCATTGGATCACACCCGGAACTATCGGATTGCCAGGGAAATGCCCTCTTGTAAAGAACTCGTCTTCCTTGATTCTGTATTGGGAGTGCGCGACACCGTTCTCGTCAATGTGAGCCTCTTCTATAAGAAGCATAGGCTCACGGTGCGGCATGAATTGTTTGATTTCTTCGATATTCATAACTCTTGGACTTTTAATGGACTTATCCTTCGTATTTTCTGAAGGCGACGCAGGCGTCGTGTCCACCGAATCCGAACGAGTCGGAGATTCCGAGCGTCAGGTCTGTCTTGACAGCCTTGTTAGGAGTATAGTCAAGATCGCATTCCGGATCCGGAGTGTCCAGATTGATTGTTGGAGGGCAGATTCCGTCACGAAGGGCGAGCACCGTGGCGATTGCCTCGGCCGCTCCCGCCGCTCCGAACATGTGTCCGGTCATGGACTTGATGGAACTGATGTGAGCCTTGTAGGCAAAGTCTCCGAGTGCGTTCTTGTAAGCGAGTGTCTCGGCGACATCGTTTAACTTTGTGCCAGTTCCGTGAGCGTTGATGTAGAGGTTGTCCTTCTCCTTGTCGAATCCTGCTTCCTCAAGGGCGAGTTCGATGCACTTCGCCTGGGTTGTTCCGTCCGGTCTCGGTGCGGTCGAGTGGTAGGCATCGCAGGTGTTGCCGTAACCGACCATCTCACCGAGAATCTGTGCTCCACGGGCCTTGGCGTGCTCATATTCCTCAAGCACAAGGGCGGCTGATCCGTCGGCCATCACGAATCCGGCGCGGTTGGCGTTGAACGGAAGGGATGCGTATTTTGGATCAGTGGCTCTTGAGAGGGCCTTTGCGTTGGCGAATCCTACGATTCCGATCGGGATTGTGGCGTTCTCGCATCCTCCTGTGATGATGGCATCGGCATAACCGTTCCTGATGGCGCGGAAAGCCTCTCCCATGGCGTTTGTGGATGTGGCGCAGGCCGTCACGATGTCAAGGCAAGGGCCTTCGGCGTGGTGCATGATCGCGATGTGGCCGGCGGCGATGTTGGAGATCATCGTAGGGATGAACAACGGTGAGATCCACTGGCCGGAAGGATCCTCGATCATCTTGGCGATCTCCCTGTACTGGGTGGCGAATCCGCCGATTCCGGAACCGAAATAAACGCCGAGTCTGAACGGGTCGATGTTCTGGCCTTCACCTTGTGAGGCGAGGCCGGACTGCTTAATGGCCTGGTAAGCCGCGGCTACTCCGTACTGGGTGAACAGATCCTGCTTTCTGATGAAAGGTTTGTCCATGCCGTATTCCTCAGCCTTGAAGCCCTTGATGATTCCGGCGATTCCAACCGGCAGATTGTCGGTCGGGAAAGCCTTGATGGCCTCGATTCCGCACACTCCGTCGCACAGATTGCTCCAGAATGTGTTCACATCATTTCCTACAGGGGAGATGACTCCCATTCCAGTTATAACTACTCTTTTATTCATGTTTTATCCTTTATAATCATTGATTTAAGCCAGAAATCCAGGGGCCCCGGCGAGCAGTTTCTCCGCTCCGTCCATCAGGTCTTCGACGATCTCCTTGGCGGTCTCTTTCTTCTTGATCATTCCGGCAACCTCACCGGCGAGGAAGCTTCCTCCAGCAAGGTCTCCGTCAAAGACTGCCTTGCGCATAGATCCGGTGCCGAACTTCAGAACCTCTTCCTTCGGCACGGCAGGGTCATATTCCATCTTGAAGAATTTCTTCGCGAACGGGGTCTTGAGGCCACGGACAGCGTCTCCGAGTGACTTGCCGGTCACCATTGTGCTGACATCGGACGCGGCGATCAGTCTTGCCTTGTAGTTCTCGTGTATGTGGCACTCGTCGGCGATGAGGAATCTTGTGCCGACCTGTACTCCCTGCGCGCCGAGCATGAATGCGGCGGCGACTCCGCGGCCATCGAATATTCCACCTGCGGCCAGCACAGGAATATCAAGAGCGTCAACTACTTGCGGTACGAGAGCCATTGTGTGGATGTCTCCGATGTGTCCTCCGGATTCCGCTCCTTCGGCGACAACGGCAGTGGCTCCGAGTTCCTGCATCTTGAGGGCGTAGGCTACGGAGGCCACGACAGGGATCACCTTGATCCCGGCGGCCTTCCATTTCTCCATGTAGGCGGCCGGTGAGCCGGCTCCTGTGGTCACGATCTTTACGCCTTCCTCGATGAGCATGTCGGCGACTTCTCCGGCGTTAGGAGCCTGGAGCATGATGTTGACACCGAATGGCTTGTCGGTCAGCGTTTTGCATTTGCGGATCTCCTCCCTGACGGCTTCCGTGCCGAAATTGATGGAGGA
>UMDH01054955.1_pt1 | contig 13537 bp, 10 predicted proteins | sample 1964441 | NCBI WGS metagenome assembly UMDH01 (sample SAMEA4835989, study PRJEB28245) | human gut metagenome | biome: gut microbiome; material: fecal sample | place: Denmark | collected 2008 | reverse complement strand
CCGCTCCCGTAACGGAAACAGGGAAGCGGCTGTCGAAGCCTGCGGTAAGTGTGCCGTTTTCAAGGAAAAGTCTGCTGAGGACAAGCGTAAGTGCGCCCGATTTTTCGTCGGAACGGTCAAGTCCTGCCGATTTTCCGTCGGTCTCGCCGTATGGGAAATACTTTGCCAGACCGGACAAAGCTTTTTTAACGCTGCCCTCTGCCAGATCAAGGCTGCTGAGCAGAGATATGAGCGCCGTTACCGCATTTCTGCCCTCTTCGGGAGTGGAGGCGTGAACGCCCTTGCCCTCCACATTTATCCTTATATTGTCCGTGCCGTCTATTTTTTCAAGGGTGAACAGCACATCGCAGTCTGCCTTTACCATAGCCGCCTCGATATCGTCCTCGGAAATGCCCGCAACTATTGCCTGAGCGGTCTCGGGAACGGCGTTATAAACGCTTCCGCCCTTTATGGAAACGATATTCTTATCATCGGAACAGCAGCTCATATCGTACCTTATCATGCCCTTTTCGATGCTGATAATGGGGAACTCGCCGTCGGGAGTGAACAGCATTGGCGGGAAGCTTTCCTTTGAGGTGTAATATTCCATATCCGTAGAACCGTTTTCCTCGTTGCTGCCAAGGATAAGGCGGAAGTTTTTGTTGACCTTTATGCCGCTGTCCTTTATCATCTTCATGGCAGTGATAACAGCCGCCGCAGGGCCTTTGTCGTCAATGGCGCCTCTGCCGTAGATGCGTCCCTCTCTTATCTCGGGCTTAAAGGGGTCGGAGGTCCACTTCTGTCCGTCGGTGGGAACCACGTCAAGGTGACAAAGTATGCCAAGCTCCGCATTTCCGCCGCCGAAATCTGCGGTTATGGCGTGGTTATCAAAGTTGCGGACGATATATCCCTCTTTTTTAAGGAAATCCTCCGCAAAGGCAAGGCAGTCGGCACAGTCCCTGCCGTAGGGCATACCCTCCTGAGCTTCGGCAGCCACGCTCTTGTGAGCAATAAGCTCCTTTAAAAGCTCCACGGCATAATCAAGGTATTTGCCTGCTTTTTTCGATATCTCGTTTATCATAATTCTCATTCCTTTATAGAAAAATCGTTCATTTTCCTGCCTGTATATTGCACGGCGATCCTGCTTTCGGGGCTTATATCGCTAAGATACAGCACCGCAAGGAATATCCATTCAAGGGGCTTCATCACTATGTAGATGATATCCGCCCGAAGCTTTGTGGTAATATGCTTTGAAAGAGGATAGCCGTAATTATCGTAAATATATCTCACAAGCCTGTGGAAGCGTGGTGTCCTTTCCTCGATGACCTGCTCAAAGGCATTTGCCACGCACAGCTGACGGTTAACTCCAATCTTCACGCCCTGACGGATTCCCAGTCTGGTAGGCTTCACAAGCTTTTCGTGACCGTTCACCGCCACGGTGCAAAGGTAATGACCTGTGTAATGCTCGGGCGGCGGGGATATCATCGTGGAATAAGTCCAGTCGGAGGTCTCGGTAAAGGCTTTGATGATGCCCCAAGGTCCCTGCCCGAAAAGGATACATATGCAGATAAGCAGCCCTGTAAGGGGTATCAGGCAGATGACAGGGAACCACACCCAGCCCGACGCTTTTGAAAGCACATTAACTGCCCACACGCCAAGGGCGCTGTTGGGGTGTATATCATTCTCCCTAAAATAAGCGAGGTATCTTTTCACATTGCCGCTGATGATGCGCACCGCCATAAGGAAATAGTTCAGCACATATATGAACAGGAACGCAAGGTAAACAACGACAAATTTTCTCTCAAAAAGCCCTCCCAGGAGATGTGACGTGTAAAAAAAGCACAGCACCATTCCGCCGTATATACCGCCGATGCAGAACGCACCCACAAGCGGCGGCAAAAGCTTTTCCCGCCCTGCGATCATCATGCAGGCAATGGGTACAGCCGCATATAACAGCAGCGACAGCACATAGTCCGATGAAAACGGCTCATGAAGTATGGAAAAGAGATCTCCGCCGATCATCACAGGCTCATCCCAATGATAGCTGCTAATAAGCTTGATCATCACAGCCGTAAGGCAAAAGCCGAGCAGCAGTGTGGCAATGTCCTTTTTCCTGCGGTTTTTCACCTTATCCTTTTGGGGCGTAAGGCTTATGATGTTCCATACAGTCATTGCTGCGGGCAGACCGAAAATAACCAAGCAGATAATTGCCAGGAATATAAAGCCGACTATGGTGTTGATAATATTGTTGACGTAATACATTGTCAGTTCCCCCTTTTATCCGATTATAGCATAGCAATTCTTAAATGTCAATACATTTATATCGAATTTCAATATTTATTTTCGGATAAAAGGAAAGATCAATGACTTTATTACTTCACAGGCGAAGCCTCCAGCCACTTTTCGGCAGCCTCGGCAACAGTCCTGAGGGCATTATTGCCAAAGGGAGTATCAAGCCCCGCAGCGGCAACAAGTCCGTCAAAGGTCTCGGTTCCGCCAAGGTCAACAAGCTTCATATAGCGGGTAAGAGCCTCGCTCCTGTCCCTCTGCATAATAGCCCAGAACTCCAGAGCAACGGTCTGTGCAAGGCAGTAATCAATATAATAGAATGGGCGCTCGTAGATGTGGGTCTGTCTCTGCCATGCTCTGCCCTCGCCGTAGAAAGGTGAGCCGTCCAGGTCTATCCATGGCATATACAAAGCGGTCAGGCGCTTCCACTCGTTTATCCTGTCCTCGGGAGTATATTCGGGGTGCTCATAAACTGAGTGCTGGAAGTGATCGACCATTGCGCCGTAGGGAATGAACTCTATAGCGTCCGCCAGATGCTTATAGCAGAACTTGTCCGCTCCCTCGCCGAAGAAATCATCGGCGCTTGCCCAGCCGAAGAACTCCATGGTCATAGAGTGTATCTCGCAGGATTCAAGAGTAGGCTGCCTGTTGTCGGTGGGGAACATATGGCGGGTGGTGTATGCCGCAAAGGCATGGCCTGCCTCGTGAGTGATGACCTCAACATCGCCCTGAGTGCCGTTGAAGTTTGCAAAGATAAAGGGGCTTTCAAAATCGGGCAGCTCGGTGCAGTAACCGCCTGCCGCCTTGCCCTTTCGGCTGAGAACGTCCATCAGCCCGTTTTCCATCATAAAGTCAAAGAACTCCGCTGTTCTGGGGGAAAGCTTGTGGTAAAATCTTCTGCCCGCTTCCAGAATATCCTCGGGAGTGCCCTTGGGAACGGCGTTGCCGTCACGGTAGGTTATGGCGGTATCGGCGTACTTCATGGGATACGATACGCCCAGTCTTGCCGCCTGACTGCGGTACAGCTTATCGGCAACGGGCACGATATACTTTATGACCGCATTTCTGAACTTAGCCACGTCCTCAGCGGTATAGCAGTTTCGGTTCATGTTCAGGTAGCCCAGAGGAACATAATTTTCAAAGCCCATTTTCTTAGCCATAGCGGTGCGGGTCTTTACCATATCGTCGTAAATGCGGTCAAGCTGCTCCTCATGCTCCTTGTAAAATGCGCTTTCGGCTGCCCATGCAGCGTGACGGACATTGTCATCGGGAGACTGCTTGTAGGGTGAAAGCTGGGAAATGGTCAGCTTCTTTCCGTCAAAATCTATCTGAGCGGAAGCAATGAGCTTCTCATACTCGGTGGAAAGCTTGTTATCCTCCTGCATTTCGGGGATAATTTCGGGAGAAAAGCTCTTCAGGAAAATATCGGTGTTGATGAACATTACCCTGCCGAACTTCTTTTCCAGCTCGGGGCGGAAAGCGCTCTTTGCAATGACCTCCGCAACGGTCTGTGCGTACTGGACGAAATCGGGGTTTGCGCTGTCGAAAAACTCGTTTTCTTCATCGTAGAACTTGTCCTCGGTATTGATGGTGTGGCGGATATAGCAAAGGCTGTTCATGGTGGCAAAGGAAGCCGCTGCCTTATCCCAGTCAAGATAAGCGTTTGCAGCCTCATCGGCATTTGCGGCGTTTTTTATCCTGTCCGCAGCGCTTTCTGCCTCCGCTTTGAGCTTGTCCATATCGGGGCGGACGTACTTCATTTCTGAAAATTTCATTGTTATCTTTCCTTTCCTGTCAGGTCGCTGACCATTTTTTCGGGTGAATTTATAAAGTGCTTCATTATATTATAATGGGAAGTTTTTACGTATTCTGTCTTATTTATGCCCTTTTCGGTAATTTCATAAACATCTGCATCGGGAAGAGCGCTTATTATCACCGAATGGGTGGCGATTATCAGCTGGGAATCGTTTCTTGCCAGCTCATACAGCCTTGCAAGCAGTGCCATCTGAGCCGTGGGAGAAAGTGCCGCCTCAGGCTCGTCCAGAATGTACAGTCCATGACCTCGGAAGCGGTTCATTGCCAGCGCCATAAAGCTCTCGCCGTGAGACTGCTCATGGAGTGACACTCCGCCGTAGCCGTCTATTATAGGCGGACTTGCCGCAGGGATATTGTCAAGCCGTTCTATCTCGCTGGCGACGTTATAAAAGCTTTCCGCACGCAGAAAAAAGCCGTCCTTGGGATATCCGCCCCGTGACAGTTTCAGGGCGCCGTACAGCTCCGAGTGGGAGTTATAGGTGGAAAATGAAAAATTCCTTGTTCCGCCCTCGGGGTTAAACCCGTATGCTGCGGCGATAGCTTCAAGCAGTGTGGATTTTCCTATGCCGTTTTCGCCCATGAAAACGGTTATTCGCTTTTTAAACCCGATGCCTCTGTCAAAAAGCTGTGCCACTGCGGGGATACTGAGCAGATAGGTTGGGCACTTCTTTTTATCGGCTGTGACCTTACATATATAGAGATTATTGTCAAAAGAAAAATCGGTATCCGTCATACAAGCACCTTTCCTGACCTGATATGCTGAGTGTCATTATTATTTTACCGCTTTTCGGGTGATTAGTCAACATTAACATGGGGGTATGGGTTTGCCATTTGTGCATTGGTGCTGAAATCGAAAAGTTTATTTGTCCGTACCTGTGCCAAATGGCTCCGCCCTTTGGAAACCCGCAAGCCTTTCGGGAAAAAGGCTTGACCTAAACCCTTTGCCTTTTATTGGCTTTGTTGTGTCTCCCCCATTTTCATCATAATATCCCCATAAAACTCCTTACCTTTATATCTGAACTCGGCTGTGCCGTTATATTTCTCCACCGCCGCTTTTATTGACGGTATTCCCGTTCCCATTCCCTTATGCTTTGTTGACATAAAGCTTCCGTTCTTTTCCTTAACATTGCCGTCAAAGCTATTGGTGGAAACTATGTATATATACGGCTCCTCGCAGACCACCGAAAGCTGATGATATCTCTCCCCTGTCTGTGCTGTCATGCAGCCGTCAAGTGCGTTTTCCACCACATTTCCCAGCACGCTGCACAGGTCGGGCTGGGATATTCCCGCATCGTCGGGCAGCTGTATCTTCCAGCTGAGCTTTATCCCGTTCTGCTCCGCCCACTGACCGTAGTAGTTGAGCAGTGCATTTACTGAATTGATCCTGCAATAGTCGGTAAGCCCCACCGGCATCTGTGCTTCATACTCGGCAAGATATTTTTTGAGGGTATCATAGTCCTCCTCCGCTGCAAGGGTATTCATAACGTGTATCGACTGTCTGAAATCGTGGCGGAGCTTCCTTGTTTTCTCGATATAGTCCTGAAGTCTTAGATATCTGCTTTCCTGCATTTCCAGCATTCTTGCCTTTGCCTTGGTCTGCTCGTTCTGATAGATGCTCATTGCCGCATAGTAGAATATGACCATAAGGAACATTAGCAGCAGAAGCATTGCGGTTATTATCATAATTGCCAGGAAGAACATTCTGCCCACATACATATTCCTGTAATAGACAGGCTCTATGCTGTAGTTTATCATCAGCATGACCAGTGACACGGGGATAGTCAGTCCCCAAACCTTTTCGCTGGTCTGGTGCTCTATAAGCTCCGAGCCTTTTACGCAGAGGGGATAGCCTATCACTGCGGACAATATCAGCGTAAGTACAAGCGAAAAGATATTTGCCTCCATGCTGTAATTTTCCAGCAGTCCGTCGGGGTGTAGGTAAGCGTCATACATAACGGAATACACCGACGGGAACGACATAAGGTTGCACACTCCCACGAACACCGCCAGCGTCTGCATTTTTCCCGTTGTGACCGTTCCCCTGAACATGATATAAAACAGTATGAGCGCAGGAATGAGCAACGTATTTATGGACAGCCCGAACCTGAGGCACAGAAATGCCATTACGGGCGACAGCACCACAAGTATGCCAAGCTCCCACAAAAGTATCTTTTTCAGCGGGAACCGCAGCTTTTTCACCATTGGCAGGTAGCACAATATCGCTGAGGGAAAGATTATAAAAAACTGGGAGACCATTTCCAGAAAGCTTCTGACAGTCATTGTCTGCTCCTTTCGGCACGTATTTTTTCAAAGCGGTACTCATGCCATTTTCTGCGGATATTGCCGTACTCCCTTACCTTGATGGGTAACTTCCTGCCGTCCTTCATAACACAGCAGCCGTCCTCTATATCCGATATGCAGTCCATGTTCACCGCCGTGCCACGGTTTATGACCATAAAGCTCTCCACGCCCTCAAAGGCATCGGAAAATGATGCAAAGGAGCCTCTTATCCTGTGCTCCTCCCCGTCTGAGGTGATGAGGATTATGTAATGGTCGGCGCTGTATGCGCACACAAAGCTGCTGCATGGCAGTACAAATTCCTCTCTGCCGTTTGTAAGCCTGATATTCTCTGTGCTGTCGGAACGGGTGATATCGTTCATGACCCTTTCCAGCCGCTCGTAGGTCACGGGCTTTAAAAGGTAGTCAAAGGCATGACAGGCAAAGGCGTCGGACATATGCTCAGATGACGATGTAAGGAACACCAGAACATACTTTCTGCCGCTTTCCCAAAGCTTTTTTGACACTTCCACGCCGCTTATGCCGTTCATGTAGATATCCATGAAAATAAGGTCAAAATCCTCTTTTTCAAAGGCTTCAAGGAAGCTTTCTCCCCCTGAAAAAAAGGTAATATCCATATCATGCCCCGTTTTGACCGAATATTCTTTAAGGAAGCCTTCAAGGAGTAGGGCTTCCGACTGCATATCATCGACAACAGCAGTTTTCATAAGCATTACCGTCCTTTTCTGCGTATTATTTTAGTGATATTAAATATTTTTTGCCTTAAATGCAACATATTTTTAGATTACTGTTTGATTTTTACGACAAAAATATGACGTTTACGTCAAGAGTATTGAAATCAGTCAAAAAATACGTATAATGATAAAAGTGCTTTAATGGTTCTGAAATCACACACATATGAACACATACAGAGCAACACCACTCAAGGAGAATAAAACATATGAAAAAAACTCTTATTTCCGCTCTTGCCATAATGCTGGCACTGTCCGCATTCACAGCCTGCGGTGGAGATGACAGCACGTCCTACGATGATTCTGCCGACGCAGAAAACGCAGCAGAGGTACAGGACGCTGAGTACGACAGCAGCGACGACACAGACGAAGCTGACACCGAGGAAGACACCGAGGAAGACACCGAAGCAGCAGATGAGAGCACTGACGAGCTGGGCGATGCAGTCCAGGAACTGGCAAACGCTCTTGACGGCACACTCTGGGTCGGAATGAACCCCGATTATGACTGCTATGCGCTGGGCTTCAACGGAACATACGTATATTTCGCAGCTAATGACGGCTCATCTATCGAGGGTTACTGGGCTATAAGCGACCAGAACCTTTACATCTACAGTGACGAAGCAAATACCGAGCAGCTCGCAGAGATACCCTGGAGCTATGACAGTGAGAACAGTGTTCTCGTGCTCAACAACAACGCCGTAATGGCTCAGACAGACAGCTATTCATTCGATCAGGCAGCGGAAGCTGTTCAGCAGATGGCAGCTGCGTGCAAGGTAGGCGAATACCTGCAGGGCACATACTGGGCAACTGTCGGCGAAGGCTCTGCAGAGGCTCTTCATATTACAGACAGCACACTTGAAGCAGTAACAGTTGAGTCTGACGGCTCAGCATCTACTTCCGAGTTCATCTGGGGCATTGACTACAACAACATTTATCTTTATGACTCAGACTATGCGCTCCAGGGCTCACTGGACTGGCAGATCTCCGATGACGGCTCTGCTCTCCAGCTCACAACACCCGATGGAATAGCTTCCATATACACTCAGCTCACCGAGGAAGAGGCTGACGATGTAGTAAACTACATGCTTAGCCTTATCGGCGGCTGACAGCAGACCTCCTGATTCCCCTAACCGGATCCCTGTGCTGCCCACAGCAGTGCAGGGGTTCGGTTTTTATTTTACTGCTTTTCGGGGGAATAGTCAAGGTTGAAAGCGGCTTTTTCATATGCGATCACAGACAAAAGGACTGCTGCGATATGCAGCAGCCCTTGCTGTATCAGTCAATATAAAACGAAACTGCTCCGCTGTCATCTACATTAAATGTAACAAAATCGGTATAGCTGCTGTTTCCGAAGATATCCTCTATGCAGAAGCTGTACAGATAGTCCGCTGAGGGCAGGAAGTTGTCATACACCTTTGTATCGCCGTCATATACGTACTCGTCACCTGTCATATCGTCCACATACTCGCCGTTTTCGTCATATGTGTAATATACGGGAGTGATAACATCGCCCTGCCGGAGCTTTCTTACGGTCTTGTCTGCCTGACCGTTCTCGTCGATGCCGTCCCATGTGCCGAGAATAAAGTTATCGTAGCCGTCATCGTGATACTGCATCTTTATTCGCAGGTTGGTCTGCTCGCCGTTGAGAAGAATTGGTGCTGTATAAATGTCATAGTCCTCGCCCTCTTCAACGATGTATGCAGCAAGTACCTGACCGTCGCCCAGCATATACCATAGGCCGTCGAACTTATCCTCGACTGTGCCGTTGTCCCAATCTACATTAACATAGTTATCGAGGCCCAGCTCATATAAATAGCCGTTTTCCTCATCAACATAGAAAACAGAGCAGTAAACTCCGCTTACATTGTCAATGCTGCCGCTGTCGAGAGTAAAGGTGAATGTGCCCTCATCATTGAGATAAGGCCCCTCGGCAAAGTTGATGCTGCTGTCATTATCGGTAAAGCTCAGTCCGCCGCCTATAAGGTCATCGAGATATGACCAGAAATCGGTCTCTTCCCAGCTTTCGTCGTCCCAATAGCCGTTCTCTTCGTCAAGCCACATATCGTCGCTGTAGCCGTCAATGCTGCCGTTGGCGGAGCCGTATGCCATTTTATCCACAAAGCTCATATACTGGGGGCTTACGCAGATCTCCTTGAAGATATTAAGCTCCTGTGAGCCTTCAATACTGAGGGGATAATATGTTGAAAGTCCGTTGGAGCCGTATTCATCATCGCCGTAAACGTTATATACCACAGCGTCATTCAGAGCGTCCATAACTGCCTGAGCCTCGCTGTCGCCGCAGGCGGACTTGAACAGCTCGCCCAGATCCACCATATTTGTATAGCCCTCGGACTTGTTGTTGCCGCCGTAATTCTTGGCGTTTCTTATGGAGCGGACCATGCCCGAAAGATTTGAGCTGTCGTCCGAAGCGCCGTTCATGGAAGCAGCAGCGTTGTTTATGGCAACGATAAGCTTATCTATCTTTGAAAGGTCGGTAACAGACAATGTTGCTCCCGCTTCCTCGTCGGAAGCTGCGCAGGAGTCATAGAAGCTGTCCGCAGCCACCTTGCCCACCTGTGCGCCTGTGCAGCCGAGGTTCTCGTCCAGATATCTGCCTATCTCGGTGTAATCCCAGCCACGTCCCGGCTCGGTCTCCTCGGAGGCGATCATGTATCTTGCGTGAGGAACAAGGACATTTGCTGTCTCAACCGTTGCCATAAGGCAGGCATCAAAGCCCACGAACTCGAACTTGTCGGTCATTTCGTCAAAGACCGATGTGAAAGCCTTGTCAAGGTCGGTAAGGGAAAGGGAATCGTACTCGTTCTTTTCGTCAAAGCAAACGCCTGTAATGCTTCCGCCTCCGTGGTTCCAGAAAACAACGCCCATTTTGTCGGCAGGGTAATTCTGCACGCCCCATCTGAGGAAGTCCTCCAGTGTCTGCTCCTGACCCATATCTGCATCTGATACCTCGTCAACCAGATAAACACCGCCGCCTGTTACCTCGAACCTCTGGAGACTGTCCGCTGAAATATCATAGCCGTTCCACCGGGTGCTTCCGCCTGTCTGCACCACAAAGCGGACATTATCGCCTGTGTATGCGTTCGCCATTTCTTCGATATCATCAACTGCCAGACCGTTCTCACTTTCAAGGTCGCTTCCGCACATATATACAAACACTGTCCAGGTGTCAGCATCGCCCATGGAAGCTGAATTATCCCTCGCCAGTCTTGTAATGGACACTCCCCCGTTGCTGTCAAGGTTCAGCTTTGAGCCTCTGCCGTTAAAGCTTTCAGATGATCTGTCGCTGAGAGCTTCGGTGACTTCCTCTGAACGGGAAGCAACTGTCTGTTCGGAGGTGTCTTCCTCCGAATAATCGTCATATTCATCAAGATCATCGCAGGCGCATAATGTCGCTGCTGTCATAATTGCCGCAATCCCCGCAGCAATTCGTTTTCCAAACATTTTTTCCTTCATATCTTTCCTCCGATAAGCAAATATTTTCAAACATTTAGCATAATTATTTTAACACATTTCGTCATAAATGTCAATCAAAATATAATATCATCGGTAATTTTTCACAGGGATATCTCTATTGCAAAAAGTATATCTGTGTGGTATAATTATTGTTAAAGAAGCCCATGGGAGGAATGATGTTATGTCCTTTAAAGAAACCGCCGAGGCGCTTGTTGAATGTCTCGAAAAAATATATCCCGATGCCCTCTGCTCACTTACATACAAGGAGCCTTACGAGCTGATGATAGCAGGCAGACTGTCCGCCCAGTGCACCGACGCCCGTGTGAATATCGTTACAAAGGAGCTTTTCGCCGCATATCCCACCCTGAAAAGCTTTGCGGACGCAGATATTGACGATGTAGCGGAGATAATACGTCCCTGCGGACTGTACAAGACCAAGGCAAAGAGCATAGTTGAGATGACCCACGCCCTTTACTACGACCTGAACGGGGTTATCCCCGACACCATTGAGGAGCTGACCAAGCTTTCGGGCATTGGCAGAAAGACCGCCAACCTTATTATGGGCGATGTTCACCACAAGCCTGCCATCGTTGCGGACACTCACTGCATAAGGATAACCAACCGCTTTGGTCTGACCGATTCAAAGGACCCGAAAAAGGTTGAGACCGACCTTAAAAAGCTTATCCCGCCGGAAAAAAGCTCGGATTTCTGCCACCGTCTGGTGCTTTTCGGCAGAGACACCTGCACTGCACGCAAGCCCGACTGCGAGCATTGTGCGCTGAGGGTGTATATGGAAGAGAAAGTGCCTGAGTTCAGGTGCAGGGTATAACAAAAGCGTCCCGTTTGGGACGCTTTTTATTATCGTCATTTAACTTTTGTCATTGATTAAGCATTGCCTACTTTTGTAGCACTTTTTATTCGAACATGCGGATACATACTTGATACCATATTCATTGCATCCCTTTGAGATTCAGCCTTTACAGTTTTACAAGTAGTAAGCCACTTTTGTCCATCACGCGAATACATATAACTAACAATATATTTATACATTTCAATTCCACCTTTCTCATTGTTTGGGTCAATAATAACAATCATCTAACATTAACTATTGTAAAACTATTTACCAGTACCATCACTCTCCTCTCTTCGTCTGCTCATTTCTTCATTATATTCCATATTAGCCGCTCTTCTCTCATTATAACATTTCTTCATTTCGCACTTATTATCTTCAATTCGTCGTTCTAATTTCTCTTTAAGCTCCTGCGGTAATTCTTCATTGTTGCACTGTTCACGCAAGTATTCATTTTCCTCTTTCAAAGCTTGCAATTCTCTTTTTTTTGCCACCTCTTCCATTTTTGCCGCATAGGCAGGATCGGTCTCCATCCGCTTTTCATTTGCTGCATTGCAATAAGCATAAATAAGCTTTTTTGATATTCCCCATGCAGCCTTACCAGCACTTTTTAGCTTATCAGCAACTTCATGTTCCTCTAAAAAATCTTTTACATCACAAACCTTGTCATCTATTTCGGACTTTATAATTTCCGCTTTGTACCCTACGTCATCCTTTAAATTCTCAAAATAATCCCGAAATCCCATTGTTACTCACCATCTTTCAATTCATGTCTATTTTTTGGATTGTTTCTCCTTTGTTCACGTCTTATTATAGCAACAAAATGTTTCCAAAAAAAAAAAAAAAACAGTTACAATTCTGTAAAATTGTACCGCTTTTTGTCGAATATAAAAAAAGTCCGCCCCAAATGGGACGGACTTTAATTGATTTAATTAAATCAAACGAGCTCGATAACTGCCATCTCAGCAGCATCGCCACGACGGGGACCGATCTTAACGATTCTGGTATAACCACCGTTAACGTCTGCATACTTAGGTGCAATCTCGTCAAACAGCTTCTTAACAACATCTTCCTTAGTAACGTAGGCAAAAACCTGACGCTTGGAGTGGAGGTCGTTAGTCTTAGCTATTGTAATCATCTTTTCAGCCATAGAGCGGACTTCCTTAGCTCTTGTAACTGTAGTTTCAATTCTGCCATTTTCAAGCAGGAAAGTAACCATAGCTCTCAGCATAGCCTTTCTATGGTCGCTTGTACGGCCCAGTTTTCTGGTTCCCGGCATTATGATCACTCCTTACCAATAATTGGAACGGTTATTCATCATCGGCGTTAAGGTCGAATCCCAGGGACTGGAGCTTCTCCTTAACCTCGTCAAAGGACTTCTTACCGAGGTTTCTAACCTTCATCATTTCTTCTTCTGATTTACTGATCAGATCTTCAACAGTATTTATTCCCGCACGCTTCAAGCAGTTAAAGGAACGTACTGACAAGTCAAGTTCCTCAATGGTCATCTCAAGGATCTTCTCCTTGCCCTTATCGTCCTTCTCCACCATGATTTCGGTGATAGCGGACTCATCAGAGAGATTACTGAAGGATTTCAGATGCTCAATGAGGAGATTGGCTGCCTGAGACACGGCTTCCTTAGCGGATACGGTACCATCGGTCCATACCTCAAGGATAAGCTTATCGTAGTCTGTAACCTGACCGAGACGAGTATCCTCGACACGGAAGTTTACTTTCAGTACAGGCGTGTAGATAGAGTCAACGGCGATCACATCGATACCGAGGTTGAAAAGCTGCTTGTTCTTTTCAGCAGGAACGTATCCTCTGCCACGGTCAATGGTGATCTCCATATAAAGCTTAGCGTCCTTGCCCAGAGTAGCAATGTGCATCTCGGGAACAAGAATATCGACCTCAGAATCGGTCTTGATATCTCCGGCGGTGACTTCACATTCGTCCTCAGCCTCAATATAAATGGTCTTGGGGCCTTCGCCATAGAGCTTTGCAGTAAGACCCTTAAGGTTAAGGATGATCTCAGTGACATCCTCCTTAACCCCGGGAATAGTAGATAATTCGTGGTGCACACCGTCAATCTTTACAGAGG
>UMDH01029794.1_pt1 | contig 13541 bp, 10 predicted proteins | sample 1964441 | NCBI WGS metagenome assembly UMDH01 (sample SAMEA4835989, study PRJEB28245) | human gut metagenome | biome: gut microbiome; material: fecal sample | place: Denmark | collected 2008 | reverse complement strand
ATCTCTGCGAGACCGCTCATGCTGATACCGCCGATGCCTATGAAATGGATGTGTATTGGTTTGCTGAAATCTATTTTATACATTTATTTTACCTGCCTGATTTATTATAATTTATATTGTAACTATTAAGAACTGCTGAGAACATAGTTACTTTATATTAATTATACAACTAAATACAGTATTTGCAAAGGAAAAATAAGGTGAAAGCAGGCATGACTTTCAAATGATAAGAACCCTTGCAGGTTAAACAGATATACGATAAATGACACTTGTGCAAAATGTCAAAAAAAAAGAAAAATATTATTTGATTTTGTGAAAAATGTTGAAGTGATAATGCGGCTGTGGTATAATTTTTTTTATAAAAATAATTCATCCGGACCATATGAATTTGATGGGGTTAAAGTATATGGCAGTAACTGCAATTTATGCAGCGGCAACTATAATTTATATGGAAACAATTGTGATTTATTATAGAAGCATTACAGATACGGTTATTACAGAAACTAGTGGTGGGGACCGGATGGGCACAACAAAAATTAGGACAGACGAGGAGTGATAACGTGATTAAGAAAGAAATGATAGCCATGCTTTTAGCAGGCGGTCAAGGCAGCAGACTTGGTGTTCTGACAGCGGACGTAGCAAAACCGGCAGTTTCGTTTGGTGGAAAGTACAGAATCATAGATTTTCCGCTTAGCAACTGCATCAATTCAGGCATTGATACAGTGGGGGTACTTACACAGTATCAGCCACTCAGACTTAACAGCCACATAGGAATAGGTATTCCGTGGGACCTCGACAGGAATAACGGAGGAGTGGCAATACTGCCTCCTTATGAGAAGAGCGGCAACAGCGAGTGGTACACAGGTACAGCCAATGCAATCTACCAGAATATGAGGTATATAGACAGTTACAACCCGGACTATGTGTTGATACTGTCAGGAGACCATATTTACAAGATGGACTATGAGGTGATGCTTGATTTCCACAAGGAAAACAATGCAGATGTGACCATAGCAACAATGCCGGTGCCTATCGAGGAGGCCAGCCGATTTGGTATCGTCATAGCCGATGATGATAAGCGCATCAATGCATTTGAGGAAAAGCCGGTTCATCCGCGCAGCAATCTCGCATCAATGGGCATTTACATATTCTCATGGCCGGTGCTAAAGGAAGCCTTACTTGCACTAAAGAATCAGGAAAACTGTGATTTTGGCAAGCATGTCATACCATACTGCTTTGAAAACGACAGACGTATGTTTGCATACGAGTTCAACGGATACTGGAAGGACGTAGGTACACTGGGCTCATACTGGGAGGCCAATATGGAGCTTGTGGACATCATTCCGGAGTTCAACCTGTACGAGGAGTATTGGAAGATTTACACAAGGAACGATGCAATCGAGCCACTTTATATAGCCAAAGGAGGTCATGTGGAGCGAAGCATCATGGGTGAGGGCTGTGAATGCTATGGTCATGTGGAGCATTCTGTTATAGGTGCCAACGTCAAGATTGGAAGAGGCGCAGTAATACGTGATTCCATCATCATGCGTGACACGGAGATAGGCTCCAATGTCACGATAGACAAGTCCATTATTGCCGAAAATTGCAAGGTGGGCGACAATGTGACACTTGGCTTCGGACAGGAGAAGCCGAACGTATTAAATGAGAGCATATACTCATTTGGGCTTGTCACTATAGGAGAAGATTCTGTGATACCGGACGGGGTAAAGATAGGCAAAAATACAGCAATCTCCGGTGTTACATACGAAGAGGATTACAAAGACGGTGTGCTTGAGGGCGGAGAAGTTATTATCAAGGCAGGTGACGGAAAATGAAGGCAATAGGAATAATTTTGGCCGGCGGCAACAATAATAGGATGAAGGAACTGACTGCAAAACGAGCAGTACCGGCCCTGCCGGTAGCAGGCAGCTTCAGGGCTATAGATTTTTCACTCAGCAGCATGTCAAACTCACATATACAGACAGTTGCGATATTGACACAATATAATGCACGCTCACTGAATGAGCACTTAAGCTCATCAAAATGGTGGAATTTTGGCAGAAAGCAGGGAGGATTATTCCTCTTTACACCTACAGTCACAGCGGACAACAGTGACTGGTACAGGGGTACGGCAGATGCGATGTATCAGAATATTGATTTTCTCAAAAGACGCCATGAGCCATATGTCATCATCAGTAGCGGTGACTGTGTATACAAGCTGGATTTCAACAGAGTGCTTGATTTTCACATTGAGAAAAAATCAGACATTACAGTGGTATGCAAGGACATGATGTACAACGACGATGTCAGCCGTTTTGGTGTGGTACGCATGGATGAGGAGTCAAGAATCACAGAGTTTGATGAAAAGCCGATCGAGGCTTCATCCAATACCATTTCCACAGGTATCTATGTCATCAGAAGACGACAGCTCATAGAGCTTTTGGAGGCAGCAGCTGAGGAAAACAGATTCGATTTCGTAAATGATATCCTCGTGCGCTACAAAAATGTAAAGAAAATATATGGCTACAAGATAAATTCATATTGGAACAATATCGCCGATATTGATGCATACTTCAAGACCAATATGGATTTCTTAAGACCTGACGTCAGAAGCTATTTCTTCAGGGAGGAGCCGACAATCTGTTCAAAGGTGGACGACCTGCCACCGGCCAAGTTTAATCCGGGATCAGACATTTCAAACAGCCTCGTATCAAGTGGCTGTATCATAAACGGCAGAGTGGAGGATTCGGTGCTTTTCAAGCAGGTATTTGTGGGCAAAAACACCACAGTGAAGAACTGTGTGATACTCAATGATGTCTACATAGACGACAATGTGCACCTTGAGAATTGCATCGTAGAGAGTCGCGGAACCATCAGTCCAAACACATACTACTGTGGTGAGGATGGAGTCAGAATAGTAAAAGAAAAAAATGTAAGATATGTAATTTAAAAACAGACCAGGGGGACAAAAATATGCAGATTACAGACATCAGAATTCGTAAGGTAGAAAAGGAAGGCAAGATGAAGGCGGTTGTGTCAATTACAATCGATGATGAATTCGTGGTACATGACATCAAGGTAATCGAAGGAGAAAAGGAACTTTTCATCGCCATGCCAAGCCGTAAGGCAAACGATGGCGAGTACAGGGATATAGCCCATCCGATTAACTCTGCCACACGCGAGAAGATCCAGAATATGATTCTTGAAAAGTATAAGACAGAGATTGAGAATGCATAAAATCAAACAATAACTTTGAAAAAGCGATGAGCAAGGCGGGATATAAAATTCCTGAGCTGGTATAATAATCCAAATATATTTCACACAAACCGGTCTATCCGTGGTACAATAAGCCACAGAAAGACCGGCTTTTTAGAGTATAGCTACAATAAAAGAGGATGGACAAACAGATATGTACAAGACGAAAATAGATAATCTGGATTTAAAACAGATTGCTGACAGTGGTCAGTGCTTCAGATGGAAGAACACAGGAGAAAACGAATACACGGTAGTGGCATTTGACAGGGCACTTCGGATTAAACAGGACGGGAATGAGTTTGAGCTGGACTGTGATGAGGCTGACTGGAACAATATATGGAAAAGTTATCTGGATATGGATACGGATTATGCGGGGATTGCAAAGCTTATAGCAGACGGAGATGACGCGCATCTGAAGGAGGCGTATGCATATGGCAGTGGTGTGCGCATTTTAAGGCAGGATTTATGGGAGATGATTGTTACTTTTATGATTTCCCAGAATAATAACATAAAGCGAATCACAAACAGTGTGGATTTACTTTGCAGGCGGTGCGGACATAAAATAGACGGCAGTGCAGAGGGGGAAGAACTGTATACATTTCCAAAGCCTCTTGAGGTGCCGGATGAGGTATTTGATGACAGGAGCATGGGCTTTGGCTATAGGGCACCGTATCTGAAGGAAATATATGAGTATGGCGCTAATAATCCTGACTGGCTTGATAATCTGCGCAAAATGAGCTATGATGAGGCGATGGAAAGCCTGCTTTCTCGCAAAGGAATTGGCAAAAAGGTGGCGAACTGCATATGTCTTTTCGGTTTGCATCATGTGGATGCATTTCCGATAGATACGCATGTAAAGCAGCTTTTGGACAAATATTATAGTGACGGTTTTGATTTTGAGCGCTACAAGGGTGTGGCGGGAATTATCCAGCAGTATTTGTTTTATTTTGAATTGTAAATGATATGAGAAAGAGAAAGGATAAACGATGTACGTTATAGTAGGACTTGGAAATCCTGATAAAAAATATGAGCACACAAGACACAATATCGGATTTGATGTGATAGATGCGCTTGCGGATAAATATAATATAAGTGTGACAGACAAAAAGCACAAGGCGCTCTGTGGAAGCGGAGTGATTGAGGGCATGAAGGTGCTGCTTGTGAAGCCGCAGACATACATGAACTTAAGCGGCGAGTCTGTTGCTGAGGTGATGAATTTTTATAAGCTTGATCCGGATGAGGAAATGATCGTTATTTTTGATGATATTTCGCTTGAGCCGGGGCGTATCCGTATCCGCAAAAAGGGCAGTGCTGGCGGTCACAATGGGATTAAGAGCATCATTGCAATGACCGGCACACAGGGCTTCAGCCGTATCAAGGTCGGTGTTGGAGAGAAGCCGCAGGGCTGGGATCTTGCTGACCATGTGCTCGGGCGTTTCAGTTCTGAGGACAGGGCAAAGGTAGAGGAAGCTATAGGTCATGCGATGGATGCAGCAGTTCTTATGATGCAGGGCGAGACGGATAAGGCTATGAACATATATAACTAGCTGGAAATCGACAAGGTGATTTTGAACAGACAGAAATGGAGAATTGAAAGTGAAAGCATTTACAGAGCCACTCCTTTCCCTTGCGGGCTTTGAGGAGATGACAAAAACGGCAGAAAAATCGTCCGGACTTATATCTGTCACGGGATGTATAGATGCGCAAAAATCACAGATGATATATGCCTTTGGAGGTCACAGGAAAAACAAGCTTATTGTGACCTTTGGAGAGCAGAAAGCGAAGGAACTGTACGATGAGTACAGTTTTTTTGACAAAGAGGTGGTGTATTATCCATCAAAGGATGTGCTTTTTTACCAGTCGGATATCAGGGGCAATCTCCTGACAGCAGAGCGTATCAGGGCTTTGAAGGCTATCCGCGAGCAGGAGAGAGTGACGCTTGTGACCACCTTTGACGCGCTGATGAATACAATGGCGCCGATAGAAAAGATGTGGGAAAATGTGCTTACACTTGAGCAGGGACAGCTTTTGGATTTGAAGGAAATACAGGCTGCTCTTATCAGAATGGGCTATGAAAAAGAGTATCAGGTCCAGACGATGGGACAGTTTTCTGTCAGGGGTGGTATTCTTGATGTTTTTCCGCTGACGGAGGAGAATCCTATCCGAATCGAGCTGTGGGGAGACGAGATAGACACTATCAGATATTTTGACTGCGAGAGCCAGAAATCCATCGAAAATACAGACCGGGTGAGCATATATCCGGCGGCAGAGCTTGTACTTAGTGATGAGGAAAAGGCCGGGGGAATTGAAAAGCTTAAGGCAGAGGCAAAGCGGGTGTCTGACAAGCTTAGAAAGCAGATGAAGACAGAGGAAGCCCACAGAGTGAGTGTGATGGCAGACGAGCTTACCGAGGAATGGGGAGAGCTGTCCATGTATGCAGGCATGGATGCTTTTTTGTCGTACTTTTTTGACGAGAGAGTCGGGCTTTTGGATTATTTTAAACCATCGGACAGCCTTATTTTCTTCGATGAGCTGACAAGATGTACAGAGCAGGGAAAGCTTACAGAGACTGAGTTTTCTGAGAGCATGAAGCAGAGACTTGCGATGGGATATATACTTCCGGGGCAGATGAACGGTCTTTTTACAGAGAAGGAGATTGTGGCAAAGCTCGAGAAGTATTCGTGTATCGCACTCGGTGCGCTTGATAATAAAGCAAACGGACTGCACCAGCTGGGAAGCTATGGTATTCACTGTCAGAGTGTCAGCCCATACAATAACAGCTTTGAGCTTTTGATAAAGGACTTAAAGCGCTATAAGAAAAACGGCTACAGAGTCATTCTTTTATCCGGTTCAAGGACAAGGGCAAAGCGGCTTTCAGAGGATATCACAGACCAGGGAATCACATGCTTTTACACTGAAAACTACGACCATGAGCTTTTTGAGGGGCAGATTATGGTCTGCTACGGCAAGGTGAGAAGAGGCTTTGAGTATCCTATCCTAAAGTTTGCCGTGATTACGGAGTCAGATATTTTTGGGGCGCAGCAGAAGAAAAAGAAGCGTCACCGCACCTATGAGGGTGAGAAAATACAGAGCTTTACCGATTTGTCGGTGGGGGACTATGTGGTGCATGAAAACCACGGACTCGGTATTTACCGCGGCATTGAAAAGCTTGAGGTGGACAAAAAAGTAAAGGATTACATCAAGATAGAGTATCAGGGTGGCTCCAACCTCTATATTCTTGCCACACAGCTTGACATGATACAAAAGTATGCCGGAAAGGATGCCAGAAAACCAAAGCTCAACAAGCTTGGCGGTCAGGAATGGACCAGGACTAAGAACCGTGTCAGAGGTGCGGTAAAGCAGATTGCAGGAGACCTGGTGAAGCTGTATGCCCAGCGTGAGCAGCAAAACGGTTATGCCTTCGGCGAGGATACGGTATGGCAGAGAGAGTTTGAGGAGCTTTTCCCTTTTGATGAGACTGAGGATCAGATTCTTGCAATTGAAGCCACAAAGACTGATATGCAGAGCCATAAAATAATGGACAGACTGATTTGCGGTGACGTGGGCTACGGCAAGACGGAGGTTGCAATCCGTGCGGCCTTCAAGGCGGTGCAGGACAGCAAGCAGGTGGCATATCTTGCCCCGACAACCATTCTGGCACAGCAGATTTACGATACGTTTTCGCAGAGGATGAAGGATTTTCCGGTGAATGTGGATTTGATGTGTCGTTTCAGAAGTCCGGCGGAGCAGAAAAAGACGATAGAGAAGCTTAAAAAGGGTGAGGTCGATATCATTATCGGAACACACCGCATACTCTCAAAGGATGTTCAGTTTAAGGATCTGGGGCTTTTGGTAATCGATGAGGAGCAGCGCTTCGGCGTAACTCACAAGGAGAAGATTAAGCAGATGAAGGTCAATGTGGATGTGCTCACACTGACCGCTACACCGATTCCGAGGACACTTCACATGAGTTTAATCGGCATAAGGGATATGAGCGTGCTTGAGGAGCCGCCGATGGACCGTGTGCCGATTCAGACATATGTCATGGAGTACAATGATGAGCTTGTCAGAGAGGCAATTAACAGGGAGCTTGCCAGAAACGGACAGGTGTACTACGTATATAATAAAGTGCGCGACATAGCAGAAATAACGGCAAAGCTGCAGGAGCTGGTGCCGGATGCGACTGTTGCATTTGCACACGGACAGATGAAGGAGACGGAGCTTGAGCGCATCATGTACCGTTTCATAAATGGTGAAATAGATGTGCTTGTATCCACGACCATTATTGAGACCGGACTTGACATCTCAAACGTCAATACAATGATTATACACGATGCGGACAACATGGGGCTTTCACAGCTTTATCAGCTTCGCGGACGAGTCGGCAGATCTAACCGTACTGCGTATGCATTCCTCATGTACAGGCGCAACAAGATGCTAAAAGAGGTGGCAGAAAAGCGTCTTGCAGCGATAAAGGAGTACTCAGACCTTGGCAGCGGCTTTAAGATTGCCATGAGAGACCTTGAAATCCGCGGTGCGGGCAATCTGCTCGGAGCGGAGCAGAGCGGCCATATGGAGGCAGTGGGCTATGATTTGTACTGCAAGATGTTGAGCGAGGCTGTAAAAGAGGCAAAGGGAATCGAGGATATCAGTGATAAATTTGACACGACCGTGGATATTGTTACCGATGCTTATATTCCGGCAGGTTATATTGCAAACGAATTCCAGAAGCTGGATATATACAAGCGTATTGCAGGCATAGAGACAGAGGAAGAAAAGGACGAGATGCTCGAGGAGCTCATAGACAGGTTTGGTGAACCACCAAAATCTGTGCTCAGCCTGCTTCGCGTGGCAAGGCTTAAGGCGTTGGCACATGCCGTATATATCACTGAGATAAAGCAGACCGGCTCATTGATAAAGCTTACCATGTTTGAACGGGCAAGGATAAATCCGGAGAAGATACCGGAGCTTATTGCCCAGTATAAATCCTCACTCAAATTTAATATGGCAGAAAACCCATATTTTACATTTGATTTAAAAAATGGCAGCGTGGCGAAGAAGCGGGATGTGCTTGATGTGGTGGAGGAACTGATTTCGCAAATGCGTAAGGAACTGATTACAGCTGAATAGTTACCCGAATTTTGGAATCATGTAGCATATAGCATAGGAAACACCACATGCTTTACGCGAAATTGACGATAATTTACAAAGTTTAGAAAATGCTTGCCAGCAGGCCCGAAAAGCTCTATAATATACGAGCGATACTATACCAATTTTAAAGAGGATAGATACAATGAAAGCGAAAAAAGTAATAGCTATGTTATTAGCTGCAACACTCTCAGTTACAGCTTTTACAGGATGTTCAATAAATAAAACCGCAACAGTTGCGACATTAGATAAAGAGGATATCAAGCTTGGGCTTGTTAATTTTATGATAAGGTACCAGGAGGCCGGTTATGATGACATGTATATACAGTACATGGGCGAGGGCTACTGGGACAAGACTGTATCAGGCAATAATACTGTACTTGAAACATGGAAGAAAAATGCTATCGAGGAGGCTCATGAGCTTTACACATTAAAGGCGCATCAGTCAGATTACGATGTAGAGGTTTCTGATGATGAGAAAAAGGAAATCAAAAAGGCCGCAGAGAAGTTTATGAAGGCAAATTCCGATGATGTGATAGACGAGATGAGTGCTACAGAGGAGATTGTCGAGGAATATTTAGAGCTTCGCCTCATAAAGAGTAAGATGTATGCTGCAATCATCAAAAATGCTGATTCAAGCGTGACGGATGAGGAAGCCAATATGGCTGCATACACCATTGTGAAGCTTGATTACAAGGGTGCATATGACTCTAATTACCAGTATCAGACATATACAGATGAGCAGTCAGCACAGATAAAGGCACAGGCAGATGCAGTGGTAGAGGCGCTTGCAGGCGGATCATCCTTAGAGGATGCAGCCAAGGCAGCAGGCACTACAGCCACAACAGGCACATACGCCACATACGTTGATCCGGATGCGGAGAAGACAGATGATTCAGATAAGAAATCAGATGACACAGAGTCCACCGAGTCTGTAAGCGATACCGAGTCTAAAGAGAGCTCAGAGTCATCGAACAGCAAGACAAAGGACAGTGTATACACTACAAACAATCTTGATCAGAGCGTTGTAGATGCACTCAATTCCCTCGAGGAGGGACAGACCTCAGACCTCATCACTACAGACAGCACTTACTATATCGTAAGGCTTGACAAAAAGACCGATGAGGAAGCAACAGAGTCAAACAGGAAGACTGTAAAGGGCAATAAAGAGGACAAATATTACAATGGCATCCTTTCAGGATGGCAGGACGATGAAAAATGGTCTGTAAAGCAGAAACAGCTTGACAAGATCAAGATTCACAATTATTTTACTACTACCAAGAAGGACAAAAAGGCAGCAGACACAAGCGCTACAGAGAGCACACAGCAGTCAGAAAGCACCAATAGTACAGATACAGAGAATACTGAGGCAGTAGATGGAACAGAAAACTAATATCGTACTTATAGGCATGCCGGGAGTTGGAAAGAGTACCATAGGCGTAATACTTGCAAAGGTGCTGGGATACAGCTTCCTGGATGCGGATTTACTGATACAGGAGCAGGAGGGAAAGCTTCTGCGTGAGATAATTGAGGAAAAGGGCACGGACGGTTTTATAGAGGTAGAGAACCGTGTCAATGCCTCTATCAGGGCTGATAGGGCCATTATAGCTACAGGCGGTTCGGTGGTATACGGAAAAGAGGCCATGGAGCATCTTAAGGAGATAGGCAGAGTTGTGTATCTCAAGGTTTCTTATGCTATTTTGGAAAAACGACTTGCAGATATAAAGGGTAGAGGTGTAGTATTAAAGAAAGGGCAGACTTTAGAGACCCTTTTTGAAGAGCGCTCAAAATTGTATGAGCAGTATGCAGACATCGAGGTTTCCGAGGAGGGGCTTGATGTGGAGCAGACAGTAGAGAAGCTGGTGGAGGCACTTGAATTATAGTGCTTATTTATCGTGATATGATTAGATAATAGTAGCTGCTGCGTCATTTATTAAAAGCAGCACCGGCACAAATGGCGGCTTAAATACGTCGTCATAAATGAAATTTGTAGTTGGATGTATAACAATAGTGTAAATTGAGAATAGTATATTAGGAGGAAGTATACTCCTGAATTCATAGAGGTGGAATATGGAACAGTACGTAATCAAAGGTGGAAATCCTTTATACGGTGAAGTTGAAATTGGTGGAGCTAAAAATGCTGCACTTGCTATTTTGGCCGCTGCCATAATGACAGACGAGACTGTAACAATAGATAATTTGCCAAATGTAAGGGATATTAATGTCTTACTTCAGGCAATCGAAGAAATCGGCGCACATGTGGAGCGCGTGGATATACACAAGGTAAAGATAAACGGTTCATTTATCAGGGGCGTAAATGTCGATAATGAATTCATCAGACGAATCAGGGCATCATATTATTTAATTGGTGCATTACTTGGAAAATACAAGCATGCAGAGGTTGCGCTTCCGGGAGGCTGTGATATCGGAAGCAGGCCGATTGACCTTCATATGAAGGGCTTCCGCTCCATGGGAGCAGACATAGACATAGCTCATGGCCTTGTCATCGCCAGGGCAAAGGAGCTTAAGGGCACACACATATATATGGATAAGGTTTCTGTAGGTGCCACAATCAATATTATGATGGCTGCAGCCATGGCAGATGGCAAGACTGTTATCGAGAATGCGGCTAAGGAGCCTCATGTCGTTGACGTGGCAAACTTCTTAAACAGCATGGGAGCAAATATCAGGGGCGCAGGAACCGATGTCATCAGAATTGTAGGTGTGGAGAAATTACATGCGACAGAGTATTATGTCATTCCGGATCAGATTGAGGCCGGTACATTCATGTTTGCAGTTGCGGCAACAGGAGGCAACGTGCTGGTAAAGGATGTCATTCCAAAGCATCTTGAGGCCACCACAGCAAAGCTGTTGGAGGTAGGCTGCCAGGTAGAGGAGTTTGATGACTCAGTCAGAGTAATATCAGACGGACATTTAAAGCATACACAGGTCACAACACTTCCATATCCGGGCTTCCCGACAGATATGCAGCCACAGATGGCAGTGCTTTTGGGTATCGCTGAGGGCACCAGTACAGTGACAGAGAGCATATTTGAGAATCGTTTCAAGTATGTTGACGAGCTCACCAGAATGGGAGCTGATATAAAGGTAGAGAGCAATATAGCAATCATCAGCGGTGTGAAAAGATACACAGGTGCCAGAGTGAATGCACCTGACCTAAGAGCAGGAGCTGCACTGGTTATAGCAGGTCTTGCAGCAGATGGCATTACAGTGGTTGATGATATCTATTATATCCAGAGAGGCTATGAGGCACTCGAGGAGAAGCTTACAAAGATTGGTGCAAAAATTGCCAGGGTAGAGGATGAGAAGGAGCTTCAGAAGTTCATACTCAAGGTATCGTAATAGATAGGTATATATAAAATAAGAACCGGCAGCATCTTACTGTAGATGTACGGTTCTTATTTTTGGTTATTTTATAATTTTTTTGAGTAACTACTCCGTAACCCTTTTGATTATAAAAATGAATAGGGTATCGAAAATGGATTATTGATAAAGCTGTATCGAAAATGATACTTGACATATATATCATGTGGTAGTAACATAGCTGACAGAGATTTGAAAAATTCTATATTGTAACTTCTCTTATTCAGAGTGATGGAGATACAAAGGATCTATGAAATCACGGCAACCCCGTTAGAAAACAGGAAGGTGCCAACCTGAGCGAGTAATCGAACAATAAGAGGATTTTTATTATCTTAATTTTAATCCACTTATTTGCAGTAAGTGGTTTTTTATTGGAAAAATATTGGTTACACAGTATGAAAGGAGCAACAGATAACTAATGGAGAAATTATTATTTACATCAGAATCAGTAACTGAGGGACATCCGGATAAGCTCTGTGATGCAGTATCAGATGCCATCCTTGATGCATGCATACAGCAGGACCCGATGAGCCGTGTCGCATGTGAGACAGCAAGCTGTACAGGCTTCATCCTTGTAACAGGAGAGATTACCACAAAGGCACAGCTTGATATTCCTGCAATCGTCAGAAAAACAGCACTTGAGATCGGATATGATGACGGAAAGAAGGGACTTGACGGAAACTCATGTGCAGTAATGGTTTCAATCGACAAGCAGTCTGCTGATATCGCCATGGGAGTTGACAAGGCACTCGAGGCAAAAGAGGGCGACCTTACAGATGACCTCGACACCGGAGCCGGAGATCAGGGAATGATGTTTGGATATGCTACAAATGAGACTGAGGAGTACATGCCATACCCAATCGCACTCGCTCACAAGCTTGCATTCCAGCTCACAAAGGTTAGAAAAGACGGCACACTTACATACCTTCGTCCGGACGGAAAGACACAGGTTTCAGTAGAGTATGATGAGGCAGGAAAGCCGGTAAGACTTGAGGCAGTTGTACTTTCAACACAGCACGACGAGGATGTTACCCAGGAGCAGATCCATGAGGACATCAAGAAATATGTATTTGATCCAATTCTTCCAAAGGATATGATTGACGATGAGACAAAGTTCTTTATCAATCCTACAGGACGTTTCGTAATAGGTGGACCACACGGAGATGCAGGTCTCACCGGTCGTAAGATTATCGTAGACACCTACGGTGGATATGCACGTCACGGCGGCGGAGCTTTCTCAGGAAAGGACTGTACAAAGGTAGACCGTTCAGCAGCATACGCAGCACGTTACGTAGCAAAGAACCTTGTAGCAGCAGGATTTGCTGACAGGTGTGAGATTCAGCTTTCATATGCTATCGGTGTTGCACAGCCAACATCTATCATGGTTGATACATTCGGCACAGGAAAGCTTGCAGATGACAGAATCGTTGAAATCGTAAGGGAGAATTTCGACCTTCGTCCGGCAGGAATCATCAAGATGCTTGATCTCAGAAGACCTATCTACCGCCAGACAGCAGCATACGGACACTTCGGACGTACAGATATCAAGCTGCCTTGGGAGGCACTTGATAAGGTTGAGGACCTCAAGAAGTATCTCTAAACAATATGTGGAGCTTCGCGCTTTTTAGGTTGTGAGTGCCGGATAGTATACATTATATTTCTTAGAAAAAGTTAGAAAGAATTTAGAGAAAATTTAGACAGAAGTTATCGGATATATGATATAATCAAGTCATGGGACTGACATTGAGTCGGTT
>UMDH01028466.1_pt1 | contig 13768 bp, 2 predicted proteins | sample 1964441 | NCBI WGS metagenome assembly UMDH01 (sample SAMEA4835989, study PRJEB28245) | human gut metagenome | biome: gut microbiome; material: fecal sample | place: Denmark | collected 2008 | reverse complement strand
TTACTGGTCATAATCTGAGAAATGAATTTCTGCTTATTCTCGATCAGCTGCCACATGTAGCTGTCGAATGTGGATTCTGTTACATATCGGAAGATATGAACTTTTTTATTATGATTTCCCTGGCGGATAATACGCCCTTCTCTCTGTTCCAAGTCAGATGGTTTCCAGCCAATATCCAGATGGTGCAACGCAATCAGACGATCCTGCACGTTGGTCCCGGCACCCATCTTTGCTGTTGAGCCAATCAAAAAACGAACCTGCCCGGATTTCACTTTTCCAAACAGCTCCGTCTTTTTTGCTTCTGTATTTGCATCATGAATAAAAGCAATCTCTTTTTCCGGTACACCTTTTTCCATCAGCTTGCGTTTCAGGTCATCGTAGACATTAAAACTGCCATCGCCTTTCGGTGTGCTCAAATCACAAAAAATCAGCTGTGCCGATTTCTGTGCTGCTGTGTCTTTCCAGATCTCATAGCTTTTCTCTGCACAGACTGATATTTTGCTTTCCGGATTGTCTGGCAATAATTCGTTTACCAAACGCTGATCCAAAGCTAATTTTCTTCCATCATTGGTGATTTTCAGCATATTATCAACAGAGGCATCTACCCCGCCGTTTCTGACAACTTCTGCACGTTCCCCCAGACTTTCTACGATTTCTTTCTGCTGTTCTGTTGGTTTCAGCACCACTGTTTCATATTCCGCCTCTGGCACAGGAAGCTTTAACTGATCGGAAGTCTTGATATCTGCAATCTCCTTAAACATATTCATCAGTTCCGGAATATTATAAAATCTTGCAAATCTTGACTTTGCACGGTAGCCTGTTCCTTCTGGTGCAAGCTCAATGCTCGTGACTACCTCGCCAAAGGTGGAGGCCCAGGAATCAAACAGTCCAAGTCCCATATTTTGTAATTTGCTGTTCTGCAGATACCTCTGCATAACATATAATTCCGTCATGCTGTTGCTAATCGGTGTGCCCGTAGCAAAGGTAATGCCTTTTCCTCCGGTAATCTCATCCAGATACTGACATTTATTAAACATATCCGCCGACTTCTGTGCTTCATTCTGTGCAATCCCGGCTACATTTCTCATTTTTGTATAAAGAAATGCGTTTTTATAACTGTGTGCTTCATCTACATATAAATGATCCACTCCCAGTTCTTCAAACGTAACTACCTGATCTTTTTTCTCTTTCTGATTCAGTTTCTCCAGCCTTGTCTGCAATGTTTTTCTTGTCTTTTCAATCTGTTTGACGGTATAACGTCCACCATCCTGTTCATACCTTGCACTCTGGATTGCCATTTCCAGATCATCAATCTGCCTCTGAAGCATGGCTTCCTGTTTCTCATCAGAGATTGGAATACGCTCAAACTGGGAATGACCAATAATAACAGCATCGTAATTTCCCATAGCGATTCTGGCACAGAACTTCTTTCGGTTTGCCGGTTCAAAGTCTTTCTTGGTTGCTACCAAAATATTTGCTCCTGGATATAACTGCAGGAACTCCGCTCCCCACTGCTCTGTCAAATGGTTTGGCACAACAAAGAGATTCTTTTGTGATAATCCCAGACGTTTGCTCTCCATTGCCGCCGCTACCATTTCGTAAGTCTTCCCAGCTCCTACTACATGTGCCAGAAGCACATTATCACCGTATAACTGATGTGCGACTGCATTTTTCTGATGCGGACGAAGCTCTATTTCCGGATTCATTCCTGGAAAACTCAAGTGACTACCATCATATTCACGGGGACGGATACTATTGAAACGCTCATTGTACACGCTTACCAGCCTTTCTCTCCTCTGCTGATCCTTAAAAATCCAATCTTGAAATGCAGCCTTCAAGGCATCCTGCTTTTGTGATGCCAACATAGTTTCTTTTTTATTCAAAACTCGCACTTCATCCCCATTGTCATTTACGACTTTATCATAGATTCTAACATCTTTTAGATTCAAGGTATCTTCCAGAATCCGGTAGGCATTTGCTCTCTCCGTTCCATACGTTGCATAAGCAAACGCATTTCTTGGACTGTCGGCGTTCTTTCCTGTAATCCTCCACTCACCATTTACCTCAGAGAATTTTACCTGTATTTCCTTCTGTGCAAGATACCTCGGCGTATGAAGCAGTTCCACCATAAAATCCTGATAATCCGAAGGTTCAATCCAGGTGGCTCCAATACGCACTTCAATCTCCGACGCTTCCAGATCTCTTGGCTGAACTGCCTCCAATGCACGCACATTCGGTGTGAATTCCGGATGATTCTCTGCAAAAGTTCTCGCTGTATTTAATTTATCTCTGACGTTTCCAGACAGATATTCATCTCCGCTTTCCCACTGGTCTGTCAGTGGATTTTTGAAGATAACTCCAACCAGCTCTTCTGTGATTTTCTCTTCGGTCTTTCCGGTCAACTGTGCCATATATGGAAGATCTACTTTAGCCTTTTCATTTAGGGACAGAGCAAGTGCTTCTGTGGCTGTCTCCACACTTGTCACAGCGACCGCCTTTTTAATGGTTCGTTTGGTGAACATGTCCGCTTTCCGCTTCAATGTTCCATCTTCATTCAAGTCTTCCAGGGAACACAGCAGACAATAAGAAGAGTCATCAGAAAATGCACGTTTGTTAGCATTACTTCCAATAACTCCATACTTTGCTGTGTAGGTATCATACACCTGATTCAGTTTTTTCTGCTGTTTCTGGATTTCTTCGTCTGTGACAAATTCTTCCATCTGCATGGCGATCAGTTCACGAACGGTATCACGGATTGCAACCATGCCTTTTACACGTTCTGCAGTGGCTGCAGGCATTTTCACCTGATTCATCAAAGAATTGACACGGTAATATACCTGATCATCTACCACCGTATAGCTGTAATTTCGGACATTCGGATCTGCCGGAATACTCTCTGGCATCTCATCCAGTTCTGCCTCTATATCTACTGCCGCTACCATGCTTCCTCTGATGTGTTTTACAGCTTCTTGTAACTGTAATTCCAGATCAGCTCCTTCCATTGGAGCACAGGTTGTTTCCATACCATACGGACCGGACACTTCTTTCATCTCACCAAGAATCAATCCCGGATGCTGAACAAAATACTTGTTAATGGTAATCCCATTTGCATCACTCTCCAAATTCACCCAGTCTGGCATCTCTTTTGTGAAACTCTCACGCTTCTGGAAAAACAAAATATCAGCACTGACTTCTGTTCCTGCATTTGCCTTAAAAGCTGTGTTCGGCAGTCGGATAGCCCCCAGCAGGTCTGCACGCTCTGCCAAATATTTCCGGACTTCCGGTGATTCCTTGTCCATAGTTCCCTTTGTTGTGATCAACGCAGCTACACCACCTGGACGTAACTGATCTATAGTCTTGGCAAGAAAGTAATCATGAATCATAAAATTGTAGCGGTCATATTGACGGTCATTGACCTTATATGCACCGAATGGCACATTTCCGATTGCCACGTCAAAGAAATCATTGGGATAATCCGTCTTCTCAAAGCCTTTGATCTGGATATTGGCATCTGGATAGAGAAGTTTAGCAATTCTGCCACTGATGCTGTCCAGTTCCACTCCATAGAGTTTGGACTGGTTTAGATTCTCTGGAAGCTTTCCAAAGAAGTTCCCGACTCCCATAGATGGCTCCAGGATATTTCCCTTTGTAAATCCCAGATTCTCCAACACCTGATACATACTTTCAATCACAATCGGCTGTGTATAATGAGCATTTAATGTGGAAGCTCTGGCTGCAGCATATTCTTCCGGTGTAAGGACGGTCTTTAATTCCAGATATTCTGTCTCCCATGCAGATTTTGTCTCATCAAATGCATCTGCAAGACCTCCCCAGCCGACGTACCTGGATAAGATTTCCTGTTCCTCTGGTGTCGCATTGCGGTTCTCATCCTCACATTTTTTTAACAGCTGAATAGCCATAATATTGGCTCGGAATTTCTCCTTCGGTGTTCCCTGTCCAAGTTCATCATCTGTGATATGGAAGTTCGTTGCTGGAATCAGTTCTGCTATTCCGTTAATCTCTTCCAATGATTCTTTTTCTTCCAATACCTCAACTTCTCCCGACAGTTCTTTTTCTTTTTTATCATAATCTGTCCACACACGTTTAGAAATAGCAGTAAAATAGGAAGACTCTTCCTCCATGATTTCTTCCTTGATTTCCCGTAATTTATCTAAGGTATCCGCATTTACTGTTTTGTTGTGATAATGATAATAAAGTACTTCTTGTCCAAGTTTTACATCCAGACGTTCCAATTCTTGTGTTGACATTCGCTCCCAAATATCATCTTTTTCCGTATGAATCGTGAAACCTTCTCCATCATCATGATATTCTAATGTGTATTGAAGTCGATTCTCTTCTCCCTTAACTTTGCAAGCAAAATCATAGATTTTTGTTCTGGTACCGGACATATATTCTGAATCAACTAGTCGCAGATCCGTTATATCTTCCGCTGTAAAAGTATCCTGTTCCAGCTGTTCTCCTAACATCTGCTGTGCTTCTTCCAGGTCTGCCAGTCTTTGTGCTTCCTGTCGTTCTTCGTACTTTTCCATTTCTTCCGGTGACAAATAATCATCTGTGCGGATTAACTGGCGAACACGTTCTGCAACCTTGTTCCACTTTAATAAAACTTCTACCTCTGGACTGCCAATTTTCCCTTTTGCAAGTTTTAATCCTTTTGCATCATGGGATGCGTCGGAAGCATCTGCTCCTGGTATTCCGGGTGAGGAACCACCTGTTCCATACTCATTTTTCAGGAACTCAGCTGCATCTTTCATATCATGATGTTCCATGAAATACTCATAGATTCGGTTACGTCCTCCTGCAGTAATGCCGCCTCTTCTTAACACTGCGTCAATTTCATCCTGTGTGATAAAGGATAGTGCCGGACGTTCGACCGTAAATTTCTGGTCTACCCAGGAACGCTCCCTCTGAAGATCCTGAAAGCGTTGGAAATATTCCGGATTATGCTGAATCTCCCAGCGGTGATAATCTCCCGGATTCTCATCCATATATTTCTGCAGCCATTCAAAACGATAGACAATCGCATCTGCTTCCTCTTGATCTGTCCATGCTCCACTCACTACATCCTGCCAGTCTGAATATGATTGTTTCTTTTCCCAGTTTCTGCAAGTATCCCGAAAATGAAGTGCAAGAAGATTGGTCATTTCTTCCTGCTCCTGTTCAATGGCATTATTGGAAATCAAATTATCCACGTAATTTCCATCCTCATACATATCCCGAATTCTGTTCGCTGCTTCTTCCCACGTAACCATGCGGTCAAAGTTTCTTCTGGCAGAGTCCCCTCGCCGGATACGGATACCATCATTGTCATACCAGATACTGATTTTCTGACCATCTATGGTAAATCCTTTGCCACCAGTTCCATATTCATCTTTCAGAAAACTCCGCATTTCTTCATTATCCAGACCTTCAATCAGTCTTGCTGTAATATGAAACAGTGTATTTTTCTGTCCGCTTCCCGTGCGGAGAATATCATTTACCACTTCATCGGAAATAAGAAAAGCGGCTGGCTGTTCCAATGCAGCTGCCGCTTTCCTTATTTCTCCTAACTGTTCCTCTTCTGTTGGGAACAGACTTAACTGTAAATAATCTCCTGAATCACCAGCTCCTCTGCCTGTGCCTTGATCTGGTTCATGTGTCTGGTCCATGCCATCCCGTCTGCCATTTTGTCCGGTGCCGGATCTTTCTCCAGAAGTTCGTTCATCAGGTCGTCTACTCTCTGTCTTGCCTGGCTGTCGATCTCCATCAGATGACTGTCCAGACGGTTCTGCAGTGTCAGAATGTTGAACCTGGCTACCTTGTGATTTCTCAGATACTCTTTCCGCATCATTCCGTACTTGCCGATGGTTCCTCTCGTCTCTTCCAGGCTGATATCTGGAATCTGATACTCTCCGTTCTGGCTGTAACTGATCTCTCTCATAGTCTGTTTCCTCCTTTTTTTCTTCTCTATCTTCTGTGTTATCTGTATTACTTTCACGCATTAATGCGTTAAATTCATTATAGACTACTTCTTTTTCTTTTGCAACCGTTTTCAGGTCATTTTCCAGATTATTCAGCACATATCGTCCAATCTGCATCAGGACTGGTCTGCTGATCTCATTGACTGCACTTCCCAGATGTCCTAATACTATCAGCTGATTAAAGTCCGTAATATGCCGAAAATCCTCTGCATCCAGATATTCCTGTGCATCCAGTCCACACCGGTTTAGTAATACATACCAGACACTATTGGTCATCAGTTCCCGAAATTCGACTTCCTGATTCTGTTCGTCCAGTTCTTCCAGAAATGTCCCTGTTACGTCCAGTCTCAGTTCTTCCAATGCATCTGGAAGCCATTCTTGCATACTCTCCTTCGCTGCCTGATGCAGACTTTCAGCAAGTCCTCCTTCTGTATCTTCCAGTGATAACTGCTCCTGCAGATAATCTGCCACCAGCTGTTCTCCTTCCACCGGAAGATTCCATAACTGAGGATCCTTTCCAAGATTCCGCACTTTATAAGTGTCCTGCACATCAAATACATACCGAAGTTTCGTTTTCGGTCCGGAAGTATTGTCAATCAAGGCAATCCCTTTGGATCCCTTTTTGATCCAGCGGTACATCTTCTGATTCCAGATTTCCATGGATGCTACGGCAGTTGCTTCCGGTCGCTGTGCATAAATTAAAAGCTGTTCTGGAAAAGTGTATTTGTACAGTCTGGATGCAGTGTTTAGGAACCGCATCCATTCCTGCGGACTGGCAGCTACATCTTTTGCCACCTCTTCCGTCAGCTGTTCCATTGCATATAATTTATTTGCCATGCGCTACTCCTTTTCATAAAATCAGGGACTGCTTAGCACAGTCCCCTTAAAATCATCGTTGTTACTCTTTATAATGCTGTGGCAAGCTCTTTTGACTTATTCTTTGGCACTTTGTCTCCCTCTTTTGCCTTGATTTCTGCCTTAGCTTTCTCCAGTCTTCCATGGATTCCACCTTTTACTTCCGCTTTTTCGGCTGCTTTTTCTTTCTCCAAACGAGCTTCCCTACGCTCAGCATTTTCCATAACTGCCGTTTTCCCATCACAAAACTGAACTTTATCGGAAAGCTGCTCCTGTCTCTCCACCTTTGTCTCATTGACTTCCTGTACCATCGCATTTAATTCCGGAACCTGAAAAATGCCGTTATCAGGAAGAATCAGCACTTCATGAATGGAAGATGGGATGACAAAGTAATCACTTCCCAGGCATTCCCCAATCTGTTTACGAATATCTTCCTGCAGTAACAGGGAAGCTCCATTCATCTTAGCTTTGTTTGTCAGACAGAACATTGGGTTTTCCATGGCTTCCATATCCATTTTTTCATTCAGCAGGTTTTCTGGTTCTTCACCAAAAATCATAGATTTGATAATCTCATTCATATCCATAAGTGTGACACCACGTTTTCGGTCTGCCACCATCGCATCCGCTTGAATCTGTTCGGCAGATACTCCCCACTCGTTCATCAGAGAAACAGTTACCGGAATACTGCTGATCCATTCTCCATTTTCCTCCAGATTTACTGCATAATAAGCTGCAAAATCTCCGTGTTCTGTGACTACTTTATCTGCAAGAAGATCGGTATTCCATTCCTTATCACAAATTCTCATCTGTAATTTGTCCTTCATCTTTTCATAATCCAGAATATCTGGAACTCCCATATCAAAAAATTCTGCTTTTCCCTGTGCCTCAATACGCATATCAGCCACATCGCCAACACAAGAGTCTACATCTTTTCCATGGATATATTCCTGGTAGAGGGAATCCAGATAGACTGTCGGTACGATTCTCTGATCTCCGTTTGGAATCGTAATACCTGTCAGCTTCAAACCGTTGTTTTTTTCTACTTCCTGAAGCGTAATTTCTGCGTCCTTGTAAGACTCTGGCAGATACTCCTTTACATTGTCTTTGACATATTCATAAAATTCTTTTCTATTCATCATACGCTTTTACCCCTTTCTGATCATGTGATGGTTCATTCTTTTTCTGCTGACCATCTGCTCGGCTTTCTTCTGATAAGCCATCATTCTCTTTAAAGTTTTCTCCTGGTTCTTTTTTGCTTCCTGTCTTTTTTCCATTGTTTTCATCATAGTTTTCTGTTCCTTTCTGTGATTTTTTTGTATGAAAAAGGGAGCCTCACATAGAAGCTCCCAATCATAACCGTTGGTTTCCTTATTTGCTTTTCCTTTTTCTGCAGATATAAAGTCCTGCCATACCTCCTGTGGAGATTACCAGAAGCAGAATCGGCAGCCAAATATTCGTGCTGTCACCTGTTTTCGGTGCGTTTGATACCTTTGTCTCTTCATGGGATTGTGGTGTGTTCGGTGTTTCTGGAACTTCCGGTTTCTCATTTGTCAGATTAAAGGTAACTTCTACAACCGGTGTACTGTCATCTGCATAGGCAAATGTCACTTCATGCTTGGTCTGATCCAGTGTGTATCCGTCCAGTGTCTTTGTTTCCACCAGATAATACTTGATAGCGGTATCATATTTGCCGTTCTTAAATGTGGCAATCTCATACAGCTTACTTTCTGCATGACCGGCAGCATCTGTCTTTAAGGTTTCCAGAACTTTTCCTTTGCTGTCACGAAGTTCAAATTCTACCCCTTTCAGCGGTTCTCCTGATGATTTATCTGTCTTATTGAGAATCACTTTTCCCTTGGCAGTGTCATCTTTCATAGCTACTTTCTGGATTTCTCCAGTATCCTTTACTTCAAAACTAACATCCGATGTCAGAAGATATCCTTTCGGTGCCTGCTCTTCACGTAAGGTATATTTACCGATTGGAAGTTTTTCGATATAGTGTGCTTCCTCTGTGGAAGTCCAGCTCTCTACTACCTGATCATCCTTATCGAGAATCGTCAGTTTCGCACCTGGAATCTCAGTTTCTCCTGTGATATCCGTCTTACTGATCTGCACTTTTGTCACATCATCTTTCATCTCTACTTTCTGAATCTCGGCTGTATTTTCTACTGTAAAGGTAATACTTTCTGCAGTGACATATCCATCTGCCGGTTTTGTCTCTGTCATGGTGTATTCCTTACCAACAACCAGTTCTTTGATCACATGGGATTCTTCCGTAGAAGTCCATTCATCCACTGTATTGCCATCTGAATCCGTCACTTTCAGGTGTGCACCTGGAAGTTCTTTACCTGTTGTCAGGTCTGTTTTGGTCAGCTCCACTGTGGTTGGCTGATTCTCAAAAGTAAAGTCGTAGCTTACTTCTGCCTGGTCTTCTCCGGCATATTCAAAGGTAAATTCCTGTACTTCTTCTGTTGTAACAAATCCGTCCGGCGCAAAGATCTCTTTCACATAGTATTTTCCGTCTACCGGAAGATTTGCCGTAAAAGTAATCTGTCCTTTTTCATCCGTTACCCGCTGCTCGATCAGACTATCTTTCTCAAGGAGTACCTCGCCCTTTGCATTTTTGATATCTTCACTGGTATAAAGACCAAAGACACCACCTGCAAGAACACGTTCTGTATCTTTTTCTTTCTTCAGAACCGTAACCTTTACTTTCTGACGGGCATTCTGCCATTTCTCATCATAAGTGATGACTGGTGTGTCCTGATCACGGTAGGAAAGGTCAACATATCTCGGCTCTTTGTCCAGCACATAACCGTGAGCTGTTTTTACTTCCTTCACATAGTATTTTCCAGCCGGGAGATCTCCCATCTGTGCAATACCATTGGAATCTGTGGTAATGGTTCCTACTTTTTCATCTGCTTTGAAATAATCTTCACTGACACCATCTGCCGCTTTGATATCTTCCGCAGCAAATACATCGAAAGCCACATCTGAAAGGCTTCCGGTTACATACTCAAAAAGATGCTCCACGGTACCTTTTACATGATCCAAAAGTGTCACCTTATCCAGAAACTCTCCATTTTTGTTGATGATCAGAAGTCCTGTTGGAACTTCATCTTTCATCTCTACTTTCTGAATCTCGGCAGTATCTTCCAGTGTGAACTTCACATCCGTCGCTTTCAGATATCCATACGGTGCCATTTCCTCTCGAAGGGTGTATTCTTTACCCACAGTCAGTCGTTTGATCACATGTGGCTGATCTTTTACAGAAGTCCACTGATCCACAACATTTCCTTCTTTATCAAGAACGGTGAGTTTTGCCCCATCCAGTTCCACACCTGTTGTTACATCAGATTTTGTGATTTCAACTGTTGTCGGCTGGTTCTTTTTCACTGTTTTCAGTTTTACTGTCTTCACATCCTGCCCCTGGTAAGAAGCATCCAGATTCAGAACTTCATCAGAGGATACAAATCCCGCCGGTGCTTTTAACTCTTTCACATAATACTGTCCAAGCGGCAGATCCAGCGTACATGCTGCAAGACCATCGTTATCAGAAGTCATTTCCTGCAGAAGTGTATCTGCCTTTACAATGATCTCACCTTTCTCATTCTTCAGATCTTCTGTGTTATAGATGCCAAAGACAGCTCCTGCTACGGTTGCACCATTTTCTGCATCCTGTTTTTCTACCTGGATTGCAACTTTCTGGCGGTCATCGCCAACCATCACTTCCTGTTCGATCACAGGTGTATCCTGATCTGCATAGACAAATGAGACATCCGATCTGTCATGGTTCAGGACAAATCCTTCCGGTGCAGTCTTTTCTACCACATAGTAAGAACCAAGCGGCAGGTTATCAGCAACTGCTTTTCCGTCTTCCCCGGTCGTTATCGTTGTTACCAGTGCATCTTTTGCATAGATCAGCTGTCTGTTTCCGTTTTCATCTTTCTGATAATCCGGTGTATAGATATTTTCAGCTGCATAGACATGAAAGGATGCACCCTTCAGGTATCTTTCTTCATAAACAAAATCCTTTTTAAATCCGGTCAGCATCTCACCTTTTTTATAGATCGTCAGCTTTCCTTTTACCGGATGGTTCTCGTAGTCTACCGTAATAATGGCATCTCCGCTCTCAGAATCCATCTGGTATGCTGTATTTGCATCCACCGCAATCTCTACATAGTTCTTATTGATTGTGTACCCTTCCGGTGCGTTGACTTCCTCAATCCGGTAATGTCCGATCTTCAGATTCTTCGGCATGATCAGATATCCCTGGCTGTCCGTAAAATAGGACTTGTGAGTAGTTGTCACTGGGTAAGTTGTTACCTGCTCCACATACTTCTTGTTGTCCAGGTCATATACCTTAAATTCTGTTCCGGCAATCAATACAGATTTCTTTGTTTCATCGTCTTTTTTCACGATTTTCAGTTTTGCCTTAAACTCTTCATCCAGAAGCACTCGCCAGATCTGTGGCTCGTTTGGATGATGTTCTGTGATATTCACTTCAAAATCATCGACTGGCTTGTAATTGTGCGGTGTTGTAATTTCACGCACGATATAGCTCCCAAATGGTAATGGAATACTGCAGGCATACCCTTTTTCATCTGTGAAAATCTCAGTTGCTCCATTTTCTCCACTCACTACTGGTTTGGCAGAATCAAAATCATAGCTTCCATCTACTTTCTTTGTAAGGGACGATTTCAGATAAACTGTGAATCCCGCTCCGGATAACAGGTCTGCATCGGTCTTTCCATTGTTGGCTGCTTTGATGATCTGGAATGGCTGCTTGATGACCTGCTCACTGGAAGTGCACTCTCTTTTTACTTCTGCTGTCATATCTCCTTCATAACTGCACGTAAGATCATGCTCTTCTGCATCTGCCAGGTATCCGGTCGGCGAAGTAATCTCTTTGACATAATATTTGCCAAGATATAAGCCATTTACAGAAGCCTGTCCTTTGTCATCGGTTGTAAGAGAAGCTACCTGCTCTCCTGCTTTATAAATAGCTCCCGTTGCTCCATCCGGGTGCACGATATCTTCACGGGCATACAGTCCATAAACTGCACCTTTCAGTGTGGCATCTCCCTGCGGTACTGCTTTTCCTGTCTCTTTATCAACTTTGAATAAATTGATCTTTGCTGTCACACGGTCATTGCTGAAGGTATGGGCAAATGATACGGTTGCTTCTTTATCATTGGTGTAAGAAAACTTGAACGTATACACATCTTCTGTATTTCTTACATAGCCTTCCGGCGCCTGATCTTCTTTTACAAAATAGGAATATCCAATCGGAAGATCTGCTGTGAATTTTGCAGTTCCATCTGCTCCAGTAGTTGCTTTCTCAATCAGTGTTCCCTTTTTCACAACAACGGTTCCGTCTGCATTTCTAATATCATCGGATGCATACAGAGCAAAAATACCGCCATTCAGTGGTTTCTTTGTATCTTTATCCTGTTTTACTACGGAAACATCTGCTTTCTGTCTTTCGTTGTTAAAAGTCACATCTGCAAATACAACTTCTTTATTCTGTCCGGCATAAGTCAGAGTCACTGGCTTTTCTTCGCTGCCGTTATAGAAATTGTCCGGTGCTTTTGCTTCTTTCACCACATAGCTTCCAAGATGCAGGTTCTTCAGAGTAACAGAACCATTCTCTCCCGTAGTCAGATTATCTTTTACCAGGTCACCTTTACTGTACACTTTTGTGCCATAAGCAGTTACGATATCTGCCCCGGCATACACGTTATACACTGCATTTTTCTGTCTGCGGTTTTCATACTGGAATACCGTTCCATTTTCACTGACATCTGCTCCGGTAAGAACCTGTCCTTCTTTGTAAATAGTAAGCTCTGCCAGCTGTTCCTTATTTTCCACAGTTACCGATGAGGTTTTACTTGCTACCAGTTTTACATTTGTTGCCGTTGCATTTACTACATATCCCTGTGGTGCTGTGATCTCTTTCAGATAAACAGTATCCTGTGTCTTGATGATCGTAACAGAAGATTTTCCATTCTTATCTGTTGCCGGCATCTGAGTGATCAGCTTTGTACAAGCCTCATCGCTGTATACACCGAATACTGCACCTGCAAGATTAACATCCGCTGTATCGTCTTTCTTTACGATTTCGATCGTAGCCTGTTCAATCCAGGATACCTTTAAGCTTACATATTTTTCATCAGCGACACCTTCTCCAAATACAAATGCCAGATCCTGAACACTTGCATTCGTAGTCAATTTATATGCTGAATAATCTTTTGTAATACTTCCCTTCATTTTTGCAGAAAAAGTAGCACTTACATCTTTTGTCTGTGTCAGAGGTGCTGAAAGATAAAACGTGGTTCCTCCTCCGATTGTTACGCTTGCACCTGCCGCACTTACAGTTCCCGTAGATACATTATGGAGCTTCACTCCCTTTGGTAAGTCCATTGTAATTTTCTGCTGGGAAGATGCGTTGAACTTAATATTTTCTGTTCTCTGGATATTTCCATCTACATAAGCTTTTACATTCGGTTTGGAAAATGACATCGCTACATCTGGTATTTCCGGCTTATTTACACAATAATTATAGAGTTCTTTTGCCAAAGCCTCACCTGTAGCATTTGTTCCATAGAATGCATCACTGCTTCCATTGGCATATGATGCAGCCATGTGAATAATGATGAATCTTTTTCCTTCTGAAAAATCCGTGTGTTTATTCGCAAAAAAGCTTTCGCTCCCTGCGGCATCTGTACCGTAATAACACACTTTTGCTAACGCCTGATTGTCCCCAATCTTTGTGATTGTATAATTTCCAGATCCAGGTCCTGGCTTTGCCGGCTGTACACAATACGCAGTTGCTCTGACGCTTCCGTAGCTGATATAGTACGGCTCTGTCAGATAGGTTCCAAGATTATAATCTGCATATCTATACAGAGGTCCTTTTTCAATCGTTACCT
>UMDH01072951.1_pt1 | contig 13907 bp, 10 predicted proteins | sample 1964441 | NCBI WGS metagenome assembly UMDH01 (sample SAMEA4835989, study PRJEB28245) | human gut metagenome | biome: gut microbiome; material: fecal sample | place: Denmark | collected 2008 | reverse complement strand
AGAGCCATGCTTTCCATATCCTCTTTGCGCGTACTATCAAAATTATCGTTGACAGCAATCAATCGAACACCAAGAAACGGAAATACAGTTTCAATATAGTACCCCGCTTCCAGATAGTTGCGACCAAAGCGCGAGAGGTCTTTTACAACGATACACTTGATCTTCTTCTGCCGCACATCGTTCATCAAACGAGTAAAGGCCGGGCGCTTAAAATTTGTTCCTGTAAAGCCATTGTCAAAATAAGTATCCACATAATTCAGTTCACTGCTGCGGTTAATAAAATCCTGCACCAGTGCAATCTGCGTTTCCATGCTTTCGTTATCTTCGTTATCTTCCACCGAAAGCCGTCCATAGATTGCGGTTGGTATTTTTCCTTCATCCAATTCCGGGAACTGCACTGAAATCACTGCTTGTTCCGGTTGGGGCAAATTCTTTCTACTTTTTCGTGCCATCGTCTGTACCCTCCAATTCTATCCGTTCAAGCATCTGCTTCCATTCCTGTGTTTTCATCGTTAGACTGATTTCTGCCTGTCTATCGCCTAAAAATGTAACCACGACCTGTTCAATGTACTTTTTTACAAAATTACGATCCAGTGCCTCTGGGGTCTTATATTGTTCCATCTGCTGAATCCACGGATTTCGCAAACTCAATGCCCGTTCCCATACCGTCGTATTTTCCATGATTGCCGTAAGCTGTTCATTCAGCTTTCGATGGGCTTCTTCATAGTCCAGAACTTCAGCATGATACTGTTCTTCCGTGATTTCATCGGCCATATAGCATTCATATAACGGTACACGGCGAAACTGTTCCATATTAAGTTCAGCCAGAATGGTCTTCATCTGCATCGAACTATCAGCTCTTACTGCTTCAATTGCTTTTCTGCCAGCTCCCTGCTGAATTGCGGAGTACATCCTTTCTTCTTCTCGACGTTCTCTCTCCATAGCATCTATCACCTTTTTATATACAGATGCAGCCGGAGCTTTCAATTCCTTTCCATTCTCCTTGTGAGCACGGCAGTAGCTGCAATAGAATAGTTCTTCTCCCGTTTTCTTATCCTTATGCCAATAAAGTGGACGTCCACAGGTACAAATGGTACGCTTTGCCAGTGGATTCGGTTTTTTGTATTTTTTCCGAGTCGATTTTTTGTTCTCACCCTGCCGCATATTGCACGGAAGCGCATAAAACTGTTCTTTTGTCATGTACGGCTCATGGCAGTTCTCTGCAATAATCTGATGGCTTCCGTTTGCCGTTGCACCCGTGTATGTTGGATTTCTGAACAATCCCCTCAGATTATCCGATGTCCACAAATCAGGTTCTCCTTCATATTGTTTTCCCTGGATTCTTTTTTTGTGCCTCATCGGTGGTTCGACATTCTGTTCGTTCAACCATTTTGCAATATCGCCCATCTTCTGTCCCGATGCATATCTGGAAAAAGCTTCGCTCAGATACGGCGCAACCTCTTCATCCTTTACCATGTTGCTTTCACCATTCCTGCGGATATAACCAAACGGAACAGAATTGGTCAGTCGGAATCCTGCGCCCTGCTTTTTCCTCCATGCAAACATGATTTCCGCGTGCATCTCGCAGCGTTTTTCCTCAAAATAGTCCTCAACCTCTTTTCGACTAGCAGTTCTGGTGTCCAGTCCTTCTTCCAGTACGATCAGGTTAACACCTGTCTCATAAAGAGTTTCCTTGATTGCCTGACGCGCCGCCGGGAAGTCAGGCCCACAGTAGTACATAGATGCTACAATGATGCAGTCAAATTTTTGCTCCACTCCATCATCAATCATTTTGTCAAATGCTGCACCTGCGTTTTCAGCATTCTTGCGATCAGAATACCTTTTCTGTAAATTTAACTCTTTATGTTCAGCCAGGTATTCTGCAATGCGCTGATTCTGGTCGGCAATCGTCAGTTCACCTTTATGGTTTTTCCAAGGTATCGTCCGGGTATAACTTACGCATTTCATACTGCACCCTCCTCCGTTTCTGTTGTCAGAACACTGTTGCAATATTCCAGTACATTGCGGATTTCCTGGTCGAAGCGATATTGGATGTGAATGTGCTCCTTATCATAGACTGTAATGCTTTCCACCAGTTCTACCAGAACACGGCGATTCAGACTCGTTAAGTTTTGATAGGATTTAAAATCTTCGATCCACGGCAAATGTTCCACATCCAGATTGTTCAAACTATCCAGTTGACAGTCCATTTCCATTTTTGCCTTACGGATATTTTCGATTTTTTCGTTAAAGGAACAGCTGAACTCTTTGTACTCATCCTTACTGACAATGCCGTTGCTCATATCTTCGTAAAGCTGACGGCACAGGGTCTGGTATTTCTGTTCTTCCTGTTCCAGCACTTTCATGTGCTCTTCTACAGATTTTAACCTTCGTTGGTTTTTGGGAATCTCGTTGATTTCATCCAGACGTTCTTCTAGTCCGCTGATCTGCTGAATCTTTTCCTGCAATGCAGCCAGCACCACTTCTTCCAATTTACTTTCCCTAATGTGGTGTGAAGAACAGCCCAGGCCCTTATGATTTGTGACGCAGTTCAGATATATATACTTTTTACCTTTTTTTGATACGGTGCACCGCACCATATTCTGTCCGCAGTCACCGCACCGAACAATACCTGAAAAGAGATGGACTATCTTCTGTCCTTTCGATGCACAGGTGTCCAGCTTTAAAACTTCCTGCACGATGTCAAACATTCTTTGTGAAATGATGGCCTCGTGTGTATTGGGAACTTTGATCCAGCAAGATTCATCTACGTCCCGGATTTTCTTGATCTTGTAATTGATTTTTTGCCGTTTACCCTGCACCATCGTTCCGGTGTAAACTTCATTTTTCAGAATCCGAAGTACCTGAATCGCCTGCCACTTTGCATGAGTTCCAGTCTTGAAACCACTGTGATAATTTAATCCGCACAGCCGTTTGTATTCACTGGGAGCCAGGACCCCTTCGCTGTTCAGTTGGTCTGCAATAGAGTTTGCACTCATGCCTTCCAATTTTCTGCGATAGATAGAGCGAACAATATCTGCTGCGTACTCATCTACCACCAATCGATTTTTGTTCTGTTCATCTTTACTGTAGCCGTACACTGCGTACCCGCCGATGAACTCCCCCTTGCGCCGCTTAATGTCCAACTGGCTCCGAACCTTAATGGAAATATCCCGGCAGTAGGAATCATTCAGCAGATTCTTGAAGGGAACCACGATGCTATCTGAATCACTGCTCTCAGTGTTTGCATTATCGTAGTTATCATTGATGGCGATGAACCGAATCCCCATCATCGGGAAAATCCGTTCCAGATACTTTCCCATCTCAATGTAGTTACGGCCAAGTCGAGACAAGTCCTTAACTATGATGCAGTTGATTTTTTCGGATTGGATGTCCTCCATCATCTGCGTAAAGCCCGGTCGCTCAAAATTGGTTCCCGTGTAACCATCATCTGCATATTCTCCTACCAAATGCAGTTCTGGTCGTTCTGCAACGAAATTCTGAATCAGTTCTCTCTGGTTTCCGATGCTGTTGCTTTCAGCCTTATCTCCGTCCTCGATAGACAATCTCAGATAGGCCGCTGCTCGTATGCCCTTATTCTTTTTTTCCTTATAATAAAACAAAGCCATTAAACCTCCCGTCTCCACGCAATTCGCATGGTAAAATCCAGAAAGTTAATGGCTTTTGATTGCACATATTTACTTAACCCGTCTGTATTCTACCAAGCTGTAGCACAAAAATCAAGCTGTAGCGTACATTTTTCGAAAAATCTTTTTTTCAGTGTTTCCCCATGCTCTGCAAGAGGCAGTCCCACAGGTCACTGCCCTCTGGCCGGAACGATTCATACACGGTGATGCCCTTAATGATGATTTTTCTGTGATGGTCAGGCTCCGTTCGCTCCTGCTTCACTTTTTTGTCCATTCGCTCTTTCTGCTTCATCGGATCAATCCTCCTTTACTAATAGGAATCCAGAAGGGCATTTTGGAATACAGTTTTTGAAAGAAAATTTAAAAAAGCTGAAAAGTGTATTCCAAATAAAGGCTGCGGATTCCTATTTATAGAAGCATCTTTTTAGGGTAAGCCTTCGGATTACGGCAGAAGTCTGGGGCTTTTCTCTCTTAGCGCAAGATTCGCCCATAGTAACTCAAAACTCACTTTCGTGATTTTTCGTTCCTGGCAATCTTGATGGGGATTCCGTTCCCCATTCCCACGGTACGCACAAAATCTTGGATTTTGGCTATCTGGCTCCACACGAATGTGTTCGCAGCCGAACGCCTACGGCTTATCGGGAGTTGCTTCGCAACTATAAAAACGCAGGAGGATCACACTATGGCACGACCCAAAAAGGAAGAAAGTATCAGACGCACCAGCAATGTAATGGTTCGTTTCAGCAGCATTGAATATGAACTGGTGGCCGGATATGCAAAAGATGCTGGTTATCCCATCTCTACTTTTGTGCGCAAGCAGGCTCTATCTGAAAAAGTGACTGTCAACTACAACATCGTTGCCGATATTGGCGAAATTCAGAAGTTGACTGCTCAGGCCGCAGGCATCGGAAATAATCTTAACCAGATTGCCCGCTATTTCCACGGCGGCGGTCTGGCTTCACGCGGAATGTTGGAAGAACTGAAAAAGTGTATTGCGGAAATCCGTGAACTGCGGCAGGAAATCGTTCAGCTTGGAGGTGCGTATCGTGGCAATTCTAAAACACATCGCAAGTAAAAATGCCAATTATGGGAGTGCCATCGACTATCTGAAATACCAGCATGATGAATTTCATCTGGTTCCCGTCCTTGATGAAAACGGGAATATGATGCTCCGGGATGAATTTTATCTTGAGGGATTGAACTGTGATCCCGAAACCTTTGACCTTGAATGCGAACTGTTGAACCAGGAGTATAACAAGAACAACACTTACGATGAAATCAAAAGCCACCATTACATCATCAGCCACGATCCGAAAGACAACACTGACCACAACCTGACTGGTGAGTGGGCGCAGGCCATCGGCATGGAATATGCAAAGGCCAATTTTCCGGGGCATCAGGCTTTGGTCTGTACCCACACCGATGGTAAAAACGGCACAGGCAACATTCACACCCACATCATAATCAACAGCCTTCGCAAATCTGATGTTGACCCGCAGCTATTCACCGAGCGGCCTATCGACTGTAAGGCTGGCTACAAGCACCACCTTACCAAAGACTATTTGAAGCACTTACAGAAATCGTTGATGAACATTTGCCAGCGGGAGGGACTGCATCAAGTCGATCTGCTCTCCCCTGCTGCGGACAGAATCTCGCCGCAGGAGTATTACGCCAAACAGCGCGGTCAGCAAAATCTGGACATTGCCAACATGGAGCTTATGATCGAGGGCATCACTCCCATGCACACCACTTTTGAAACGGGCAAAGAAAAAATCCGCAATGCCATTTCGGACATTGCGGAACGTGCTACGTCTTTTGAAGAATTTCAAAGACTGCTGAAAGCGGAATACGGAATTTCAGTAAAAGACCACCGCGGACGATTCAGCTATCTGCCTGCCGACCGACAGAAGTATATCTCTGCCCGTGCGCTAGGCTCCAATTATGACCGCGACAGACTTCTCCGAATTTTTGCAGAAAATGCAAGGACCGCAGAGCAGAATAATCCTCATTGGGCAGTAGACAATCCTATGGCCATCCTGTTCATCAAGTCCGATCTGCGCCTTGTGATTGACTTGCAGACCTGTGTAAAAGCCCAGCAGAGCCGCGCTTATGCGCAGAAAGTCAAGATTTCCAACCTGCAGCAGATGGCCCGGACGGTTGCCTATGTGCAGGAACACGGCTATGACTCTTATGAAAAACTTTCAGAAACTGCAGAGGCCATCTATACCAAAATGGCAAAAGCGCGCGGCGATGCAAAGCTCACTGAAAGCAAGCTACGAAAAACAAACGAGCAGATTCATTACCTTGGTCAGTATCTCTCCACAAAATCCATTTACGGAGAATTTCTAAAAGCCCCGAATAAGAAGATTTTCCGTCAAGCTCACTCGGACGAACTTGCCCAATATGAGGAAGCACTTCAAATTCTGAAGCAGCACTCGCCTGATGGGAAGTTTCCTACCATGAAAGACCTCCGGGCAGAAAAAGAGCAGCTTACGATTCAGAAGGACGCCCAATACGATACTTACCATTATTTCAAGGATTATCACAAAGAACTCCAGACCGTGTGTGCCAATGTAGATAGCATCCTCGGCGCAGAACAAGAAGTGCAGCAGCACGAACAGCAGCACACTCGAAAATACGAACCGTCCCTCTAACCAGTTTTCAAAGTCCCCTAGAAACAAAAATAGCCAGCGTATCATGTGGTCCACACAATACGCTGGCTATTCGTTTCACTTACTGCTTGTACCGCAGCATACCATTTTTTAGTTCAATAAATTTCCCATCAAAGATTTCCTGCAACACCTGCCTGCATGGTATCCGTTGCAATCTTCTGACCTCAGACGCTTCCATTACGCGGAAAGTGGTTTGGTGATGTTCCTGATAAAACACAATGAGTGATTCAATGTACGGTTCGGCATCGGCAAGTGTCCAGTTTGATTCTTCTTTTAAACGTGAGAATACCGATACCAGACTGATGCACCGAACATCTTCAAAATTTGTGGCTCCATTCCGAGCATTTTTGTCATCGGAGCAGAACACATAGATCTGCTCACCAAGCATCACCGACAAGACCTGCAATAACACAAACGACTTGATTTCCCCAAGATTATTTTTCTTACCAACTTCTATATCGAGTCGTTCAAGCTCTTTCAAATAGTCCTCTCTCGATATTACCGTGTAATCAGCCTCTTCCAATGCCCGATAATGTTCCGAAAAGTAATCCTTAGAAAAGGCATCGCAGGCCAATTTTAACATCTGCGTATAAGTCGCACACGCCAGCGGCCCTCGCACAAGTGACAGGCTTTCAAGGATTTCCTGATCCGTGTAGCTTTTTATCTTTTGCGCACCAATCTTCTCGCTCAACCAGATTGGTGCATCAGCATTGTACCGATTAAGTTCCGTTACGATTTGTGCATGACAAAAGAACTCATACTCCGGCAATTCCATGACCTGATCAATCAAATGATTGCCACCATCATCTTGAACAGAGTGCGTTTTGGAAATGAAGTCAGTATCCAGCAGTGCGTATCTTTTCACTTCGATCTGACACCCCTCAATCCAAACCATACTCTTTTTTCAGTTGAGCAAGATAGGCCACATCTTCATTTTCTCTGGATTCCGTCAGATACTCATGCTGTCTGTTATACTCAACTTTCTCAAGGAGTGTGCCAAAAGATTCTGTTCCTTTGCCATCGAGCTGCCAGCGTTTTGCTTTACCTGTCAGCGATACTCTTTCCATTACGTCCGCAGAGCCTACCTCCAGCAGCTTTTCAGCCTGCTGATGAGATATGTTCCCGCTTTCAAACAAACGCAGTACAACTGCCTTATAGGGCATAGCAAACATATCCATAAGCATCAGGACAGAATCTACCGTAACCAAATCTTTATCAAGCCCATACAGCAGAATCTGCTCATGGAGCAGTTGATCCGGCATCAGAAGCAGCCCTGCAAAGGCATTTGCTTCCAAATCCTCCTGCGTTCTTCCTGTTTCATCCCCTGTTGCCGAATCCAGCATAGAACCATTTTTTATATAGCTCTGGTCTGCATTTTCCACATAGCAGTAGATATGATACAGTTCATGCGCCGCCGCGAAAAATTGCTTACAAAGCGGAAGTGCTGTATTTACGCACACAAAAATCGTATCCTGCTTCAAAAAGGTCAATGCCCATAATTCATCATCATGGATCGGGTAACGAAGCAGTTCCAGCGCGATTTCTTTCTTCCTGGCATAGTTCTGTATGACAGCAAAGATATTGTCCTTGATAATAGAATTGCCGACATACTCTGCCGAGAACTGTCTGACGATGGATTGGATTTCATCAAATTTCTTGTTTTGGCTTACAAAGAGGCTATCTTCCAGAACATTGCTCATCACTTATCCTCCCATGGCTGCTCCATCCTTTTGCCATTCTCGCACACCCTAGTATGGAACAGAATCATATCGGACAGTTCATCCGCAAGCCGGATTCCCTTTCTTGCTTCCTCAGTTTTAACACGCCCCATAAACGCATGGATTACATTTGTGTCCATCGGCTTTTCCGGCATCTTCATCAGAGAATCCATCGACACATGAAGGTATTCAGAAATTTTATGAAGTTCAATCGCGTTGATTGCTCTTGCACCATTCATGATTTTGCTCATTGTCTGCTTGGAGACTCCAATTCCTTCTGCCAGATCAACTTGCTTTTTGTTTTCTTTTTTCAGTTCAGCCTGAATGTTGTTTGCAATTATCATATTTACATCCAGCATATAATCGCCTCCTATTCTTGTACTTATATTATACGCTCTCTCGCCAAGAATATCAATCATTTGGAAACTAATTTTGATATTCATAATATTTTGTTTCCATTTTGGTTACAAAGCAAGAGTGGTGGCTCTTTTTATGGAACCACCACTCTGCACTGTATCGGATTTTTAATTCTTCCGGCTTCTCTCCTGCTGCTGTTGCTGTTGGGGCTGACTTTTCTGTTTTCGCTCTTCCAGTTTGATGTGCAGGCGGTCAAGGACTGAAATCCGATTTCCGATGATACGCGGTTTCTTCGGATTATTGTTGACACAGCCATCAATCATATTGTAATTCTGCTCTGTGCCGGATTCTTTGGCACGTTCTGCGGTGCCATTCTCCAAAAACTTCTGATGATGCAGCAGTTCCGGCTTTTGTTCTCGAAGAAACTTTTCGATTTTCTTCATAACCGAACTATCAAATCCGTAAATCGTCTGCGCCACCAAAACTCCGCTGTCATGAAGAATAATATCCGGCCTTTGCTTTTTTGTCTGTTCACAGACAAGCTGCACAAATCTTTGCTCCTGAACATTCTTTTCGTCAATGACTTTCCATGTATCTGTTTGGCCTTCTATCTGATAGCCGCCCTCATTCAAGATCAGATAGCTGCCCTCAGCTTTTGGTGCCAGAAAGCCGTTGAACTTTACCAGCTTTTCTTTGTCTACATAGTAAAATACGGTCTTTCCTGCCGCTGTGATTGCAATAACGTCACTGACACCAAATTTTCTGATTTTGAATTTGTCGGGATTCAGGCTTTCCATGTTTTCACGAATTTTCGCCGGGAACAGACCTTGCGATGCTTTAGCGCAATAGCTGATTTCATAATTGTCCGTTGTTATCATAAAGCCGTGTTCGATCTGATACGCATAACTGCGGCAGCGGTATTCCCGATTTTTCTCAGCATCATTGATCTGGTAGATCATAAACATATCTGTTGCCATTATTTCTCTACCACCCCTGTTTTCTTGTTTGGTTCTTCCGGCTTATACCATTCCAGCTCCAGCCCCTCGAACTGTGGCTCAGTCAACCGCTGCATCTTCGGGATGGTCTGCTGGACAAGCGCAGACATCTCTGCATCCTCTGCCACAAGCGGCTGAACCTCCATCAATACCTGAATCGTATCCTTGAGTGTCGGCTGCTCAAACATCGCCATCAGCATCAATTCCAGTTCATCAAAACGCACATTCCTCATAACTCAATATCTCCTCTCTTTTTGCTTTTCTGCGGTTTGGTCTGTTCCTGTGCAGGCTGCCCCTGCTTCTTGGATTTCAGACTGCGCAGGGCATCCAGAACAGACTTTTTCGTACTGCTGCGTTCCTGCTCTTTACTCTGCTGCCGTTCCGACATCAGCTTTTCCATATCGGAAATAGCTTGCTGCACCAGCTTGTCATCCCTGAAATAGTTGATGGAGTTGATGTTCTCACGCTGCACTTTATCGTTCACGACCAACTCATACATTCCAACAAAGCCGCCATCTTCCTCGATGCAGAATCCAATGCACTTGTCAGCGTTCATCCGTTCGGATGGAATCTTGTCGTAGACTTCCAACGCTTCCTCCATCGTCAGATGGTCGTGGAACTCTCCCGCAAACGTAAACTCCAAACACTCCGCAACATAAAAACTGAGTGTTTCCTCCGGCGCAGGTCTTTCTGCGGCGAGTTTTTCTTTCAAAACTTCTGCCTGCTGTTCCGCCACCGTATCAGCCTGTTCCCGTAGTTCTGCCGCATCCATGACTTTACCCTCTGCCGCATCGCAGCCGAACTCTGCCAGCAGCTCCGTCATAGCCTCCCGCACAGACTTATCTCCGTCCGTTTCAAGGATGCCGCCATCCCGTTCCGTAAAGTCCCTATTATATAAGGTATAGTCGAAGCCATCGTCACAGGTCTGGATATAGAAATAGGCATCCGGCAATTCGTAGGCCAGCTCCACATCCTGCACGGCTAAGGCCCCCTGTAACGGCTGGACAACGTGGTTCTGGACATACGGGTTATTCCAGCCCGGAACCGTTTTATAGTCCTCCACAATGGTGTCAAGGCCGTTCCTGCACTGCAAAATATCCAGTGAACCAGGCAGCGGATCAGGATTTTTCTCCACACCCAAGGCTTTCATGTAATGGTTCGGAAGTGCCTGATACTGCGACACTGCATCGTCGAGATTGCCAAACCGCTTAATTTCAAGCGGAACAGCCTGCCGGTTCTCGACCACATAGAATCGCTTTACAAATGGCTGTTCCAACTCTTTCTGCTTTTCCAGTTTCTCTCGGTACATCGTCACAAAGCCATCCAGTACAGCCGAATGGCTGGTAACTACCCAATCTGCTCGAAATTTAATGATTCTCGCATTATTCTCCGGGGTGCCGACTTGCTCCGCCCATTCCTTATTACTGTGAGAAAAGCGGTCATCATAGTTTTTGTAGCGCAAGGTATTCGCAAGAATGTACCCCACACGCTCCATACCATACTGCTTCACCACCTGATTGACTGCACCATCGCCAAGGTGCATCCCGTCATAATTGTCCGCAATCGCTTCATGGATTGCCTGCTTACACTCGCCGTTCAGCCGATAGGAGGTACGGTATAAATCCACCTCGTCATTTTCTTTGGCATAGCTGAACGGCTCATAGTAGACAGGCACATCCGAATAGTCCTGCGCGCTGTTGTCCGGCACCGGCGCAGCCTTTTCAATGATCTCCGATACCACATCATCCTTATTCGGCATATTCCATTTTTTAGAAAGATACTCTTTTACCGCATCCAAAAATTCATCATCGAAGCCGTTCCACAAATCCTCTGCCACCAGCTTGCCCTGCTCATCGACTGCAACACAAGCCGCCATATCGCCGTGTTCCTCATGCTCCAGCAGGAAGAACTTTTCCCCACCGATCTCCGTTTCATCAACGGCATACCATGTACCGAGATGCCCCTCGACTGCGATGTGGTCGGAATCGCCGTTGATCAGTGCATTGTTTTTCTGCTGCTGTTCCTCCATAAACTCTCGCACGGTCAACTCTGCGCCTGTGAAGTTCAGCCCTTCCTCACCCAGTTCCAGCCGCCCCTCTGCGCCAAGGTCAAGTTCTTCGGCCATCAGAACAGATGCCGCATGGTTCACCACCACAGTTTTCTCCACTGTAATGGGCTGGCCTGGGTCATAGTCCGAACCGCGCAGATCGTAGCGATATAAGCCCTCCGGCACATCTTCATCCTGCAGTCGGCCATTGCTGAAAAGACCCGGCTTATCAAAGATTTCGATTTCCTGCAGTTCTTCGTTCAAAAGGTTTTCTTTCTGCAAATCCATATTCCTTTCTTTGAAAAAATCCGGCAGTTCTGCAAATCCAATGCTGTCCACATAGTAGGCTTTGACTGTACTGCCATCATTGAGTACCACTACATCACTGACCGACAGCGAATGTCCCGTAAAGTCTGCCGGACGCTGGATATTGAACCGTTCATAAATGCCATCCAGCGTATCCTTTTCCGTAAGCGGTGCGGCATAGATCAGGTCATAATCTGCACGGGAAACCGTTATGCCTTTCTTCTGCACATAGTCCAATCCCATGAAGCGGTAGTCGTGTTCCGGGTCACGGGCAGTGATCTGATAAATACCGAACTGCTTTTCGCTGCCATACAGCAACATATTTTCCCGTTCTGCCATGTTCCGCTCCTGCTCCAAGTCAGCTATTGCAATCTGGAAGGTATCACTTCCGCGCTCGATTTCCTCTCGTGCCGTGACAAGAATCGGCCACCGGCTGATGCGGACGAGATAAATCTGCTTTCCCTCGTCATACAGTCGTAAAGCCTGTTCACGGTTTATCACTGTCAGCTGAAAATCCGGGCGTGCATACTCGTCCTCTGCATAATCTTCCCGCTGTTCCAATAGAATCGCATCCCATGCGTCTGCCTTTATGCCGAAAATACCATCGTGCTGCTCGATTTCCTTCTGGCTTGCATAATCGCCTGCTGTTCCATCACGGAACAACGGATAAATCCTCTCACCCAGCCGATGCCATTCCCGTGCGCCTTCTTTCGTCAGTGGCAACACATCATCTTTCAAATAACCGTAGTCGTGCATTTCCGAAAGGCCAATCATCCCATCCGGGAGATTTTCGATTTTCTCCTGCGCATCATACATCAGACGGTTGGCTTCTTCTTTGTCATCCTCGGCCAGTGCAGCCGTCAGACCGTTCACCAGTTCTTCCGTTGCAGCCCGGTCATCCAGCTTGAAAGCAAAATTCACGATGAGGTTTCGCTGCTCATCATCGAAAATCGTTTTTTCCTGCTCCTTGTCGGCAATCAACTTTTCCGCATACTGCATCGCGGTCATGCGCTCTGCGCTCCTTTCTGCCACCGCTGCTTCCAGCTTTTCCAGAAAGTCGGCTGCGGTCAATCGAATCGTATCCATCGAATCTTTCAGTTCCTTCATCTCCTTGCCGCTGGCCCAGCTTGCCACATACGGGAAAGAATAGTCGGACGTATCAATTCCAAGTGCCGAGCAGACCGTAAACGCAATACTCTCGGCTTCGGTTTCTTTCGTGAGCCTGTCTTTTTCTTCGCCGCGCTGCTTCATCGAATCGCTGTTATGCAGCATCGCATGTGCGACTTCGTGGATCATCGTCTTTATGGTCTGGCTCTCGCCCATGCCGACTTGAATGCAGATTTCTTTGTCTGCATCACTGTAATAGCCTTTGGCATCCCCTTCGATTTCATCAAACCGCATCGGCACAGGCGATACCTGCTCGATTGCCGCCGTAAGCAGCGCATAGTCTTTGACGCTGGCCGTCAGTTCGTTCACTTCCAACGATGGAATCGGTTCCCCATCGGTCTGCGAAACATCGAAGACCGTCGTCACGCGGAAGCGCGGAACCACATACTCCACACGTTCCATTTCCGGTTCACCGTTTTCGTTCAGCACAGCCAGACCCGTATCCTTGTCGATTTTCTCGCGTTCTTCCACTTCCTTGATGGGAGCCGGAGCAATGATCTGGATGTCCTTCTCGCCTTTTTTGACGTAGCGGTTGAACTTATTCTTCCATGCGTTGAACCCTGCCACCAGTGTGGCATCAGGCCGTTGCATCGCAATCAACAGCGTATTATTGAAGCTGTAATTATGGAATTTTGCCATCGTGCGCAGATACGTCGTGTACATTTCCGAAGTGAAAATGTCCTTTACGCCATGCTCCAGCCGTTCCGTGATTTCTTTCATCTGCTGTTTGCGGTCAACTGCCATGCAATCCCTCCTTCTTTTTCTTGATCCATCGTGTTTTCATCTGGTGCGGATACTGGTCTGTCTGTTTCGGTGCTTTTGCCCCGTTCCATTCCAATCCTCCGGCTCTGCCCTCACAGATGTATCCGGCAGCTTTTAGGGATGCTCCATTCTCCGTATCCAGAATGTAGGTAACAACTCTGTTGTAACCCATTGCCCGTGCTGCACGGTATGCCGCCGCATACAAAATACTGCAGGCGTTCGGTGTTCCATTCGTA